>OLQS01000678.1_pt1 | contig 22494 bp, 14 predicted proteins | sample 1672291 | NCBI WGS metagenome assembly OLQS01 (sample SAMEA3136668, study PRJEB25190) | human gut metagenome | biome: human gut; feature: human-associated habitat; material: faeces | place: Austria | collected 2013
ATCATAAACAATATTAAAATTTTTGCTTCTTCTTTTCACAATGTGGAATGCTATCCGTATTGTGAGATTGTTCTCAGGTTAGTTTGTACGAACTCTGTTTTTTTACCACTTTCCAGTTTTCAGCATCATTTCTTTTAAATAAAAAGCAGTGAAGCAGGAATCGTATTTTGATTCCCCTTCACCGCTTTTTTTAATAAAGTCGGATTCTCCTATTGCCCGTTCGGTTCGATCAATCCCAGGTTGGATGGTGACTGATTTGTCTCCGCAGGAGCTGTCGCTGCTGTCTCGTCCACAAATCCTGGACCGTAATTTTCACCTGCTGACGGAGCTGCTGTCGTCGCTGCCTCCGTTGCAGCCGCGGTTGTCTCCGCAGCTGTTGTCTCCGCAGGAGACGGTGCTGTCGTCTCTCCTGCTGCCCCGGAAGACACCGCCGTCTCGGAGGCTGTCTCCGTTGCAGCTACCGTTCCGGATGTGTTTCGCTTGATCGTCGCCGCCTTTCCGGTATAGGTGCTGTTGTGGAAGAGCACATCGCTTACCACCTGTCCGTTCTTTTTCGTGATCAGGTTCGTCTGCCATCTGCTGCCCGGAGTTGCCGCCTTCGCAACAACCTCAACACCCGGTTCCAGTGTCGGATCCTCAACATAGGTTGGCGCCGGCGGATCCAGCTCCTTGATTTTTTCGGAATGCATGGAGACCGTCACCCCATCCTCAAGGATCGGATTTCCATAAATGGACACCGTCAGAGTCTGGTTTGAATAGGCTGCCTTGATCCCGACTGCTGTCTTTGAGTTATTGACAAACCGCAGATCCGGACCGGAGTAGCCATCATAGCTCACCATGGCATCCTCGCCCGGAGTCACGTAAGACGGCTCATAGGTGTGGGCATGCCGCTCGGTTGTCTTAAGTCCCGCAAATACGACCGCGTTATAAAGCGTCGAAGATACCTGGCAGACACCACCGCCCGGCTCCTGAACAACAACACCGTTCGAATAGGCTCCCGCCGGCTTGTAGCCTTTTTCCGTGGTACGGTTTCCAGTCATCTTGTTAAAGGAGAATTCCTCTCCAGGCTTAATGATCGTTCCGTTGATCGCCGCGCAGGCAAGGCGGATATTCTCATTTCGGTCTTTGTTGGTAGTCGTCTTTGTCGTGTAGGTTCCAATACGCTTAAAGTTCTCTCTCGCCTGTGCTTCGCTGATCTCCGGCTGAACCTCATTTGCGGTGGCCGTGATGGTCTTCGCATACTCTCCTGCTTTCATAGCGGAGATGATATCAGATGTAAGTTTTTCCTGATCGATCTTCTTTCCAGTCTGGGCACCGGCAAATGTAAATTTGTCAGATGCTTTATCATAGGAAGCAATGGATCCGTTCTTCGGCTCCACATCCCATTTTGCCGCCAGGGCTTTTACTTCTGCCTGAACCGCGTCATCGAGGCCTTCTGCCTCTACCGTATAGTCGCCGGATTCCTTCTTTGCCAGTGCCTCGTCGATCACGGCATTCACATTCGCTTCCATAAGATTCGGAAGGTCTTCCGTATGATCTTCAAAGCTTACCTTCATCCCCCAGCCCATATCTGCCAGAACCTTTTTCATTGCCTCAGACTTTGTAAGGCCGTGGATCTGTACTCCATTGACGGTGATCTCCGCCTCGATCTCGGTCTCAGGTTCTGTAGGCTCCTCGGTCGACTCCGTACCCGCTGCGGCATCCCCGCCGGATCTCGCGCAGCTCTGAAATCCCACTGCCGCACAGATCAGCAGGATCACCACGCCGATCGCGATCAGTACGATTTTTGCCATATCCGGTCCCTGACGTCTTCCGCGCCGTCTTCCGGAACCTCCCCGTCTGGATCCGCCTCCCCGGTTTCTCGCATTCTGGACCGCCATGATCCGGTCCGCGCTCGTCGACTGGCGGGAGCGTCTTCCGCCCGCTCTGCTGTTTCTATATCTGTCACTCATTTCTTCTCACCTTTTATCTTAAACCTTGATATTCACCGGCTCACGCGCTTCTTTCATGCGCCTGCCTTTTTAAGGCAGCCGGAACATCTCTCTTCTTTTCCTCTCCTCTGCACCGCCAGCCTGATATCTTAAGGGTGCAGATATGCAGGTAATAGTATAGCATAATTTATGGAAAATGGAATAACAGAAATCTTAAATTTTATTCACAAATTTGTCTCAAATATGTTAAACTGGGTAACAGTTGGAAATTATTTCGGAAAGGATATTAATTATATGAAATTGATCGATCTTCACATACACTCGACCGCCTCCGACGGTTCCTTAACTCCCACCGAGGTTGTAAACCGTGCGGACAGCCTCGGCCTCACCGCCATGGCTCTCACAGATCATGACACCGTTTCCGGGATCGACGAAGCCCTTGAAGCTGCGAAGGATCTCGAGATGGAGGTCATCCCCGGGATCGAGGTCTCCTGTATCTACAAAGAAAAAGAGATCCATATTCTGGGTCTCTACATCGACCATAAGAATCCGGAGCTTCTTTCCTTTTTAAAGGAAGCTTATCAGAAACGCTATGACCGCAATATGGAAATGCTGGCTGCCTTCAATAAAGATGGATTTGAGATCACCGTGGAAGATCTCCACTGCGGGAATCCGAAAACCGTGATCACTCGCGCCCACTTTGCGAGAGCGCTTTTAAAACGGGGGTATGTGTCCTCTGTCGATCAGGCGTTCCGGAAATACTTAAACCCGGACCGACCGTACTACCGCTCCAGAGAGCTCATCACGCCGGAGGAAGTCCTTAACGCTCTCCAGGCCGCAGGCGGTTTCCCGGTCCTCGCCCATCCGCTCCAGTATAAGCTCGGCTGGGCAGGCACAGAAGAGCTTGTCTCCATGTTAAAAGAGCATGGTCTTTGCGGTCTCGAATGTTTTCACTCCTCCAACAATCAGGATGAAAGCGGAAAGCTCCGGAAGCTTGCAAAAAAATACTCTCTTGCACCCACAGGCGGCTCCGACTTCCACGGTGCCGCAAAGCCCGATATCGAGATCGGATCCGGTCGCGGCGGGCTGCGGGTCTCGGCGCTTTACCTCGACGATATCAAGCTTTCGATGTTTATGGCCGGAATCGGAAGATCTTAGACATGTAACACGTTCCGCACAGCCTGCGAGATCTTAGCCGCCAGTTTATGATCTCTCCCACCGGAAGTGATTCCGACGACCGTGTCGCCATCCTTCGCGATTCCCGGAAAATAAAAATCACACTGGTCCCGGTTCGACGCATTGTTGACCGGGATATTTTTTTTGCGGCATTCCCGGACGACCTGTGCGTTTACCTCCGGGGTGGCGGCGGCAAGAACAAATGTGAATTTATCTGTCTCCATGGGATCTGCTGAAATTGCTTCCGGCTCTTTGATCTCATACTTTTTCCTTTTCCAGATGATCCGACAACTCCCCGGGGTCACCTTTCCTGATTTTCGTTCCTCTTCCGCATACACGGTCCCGGCGTCCGGCTCCAGCATTTCCCGAAGCTCCTCACCCACCTCCGGTGCCACAACAGTGATCTCACATCCGAACTCCAACAGCGTCCGGATCCGCCTTGCAGCGATCTTTCCGCCGCCGACTACGAGGATATGCCGTCCTTCCAGATTCACAAACATTGGAAAATATGCCATTTTTCCTGATCCTCTCTCTGTTTTTGGTGCATTTTCGACAGTCCAGCCCGCTTCCAACCGATGTTCCCCATAAATTCCATAAAAATCCAGTTTAGATTGTTAAAATTTTATCTATTCCGTCGATTGTTTTTTCCCTACTCATCTGGTAGAATTCAAATCGTTAAAAGAAAAACGAAGTGACAAAAACGAAACGACAAAGTAAAACAAGAGTAACTGTGGCAGTTACAAGCAACCTTTAAGGAGGTAACGAATTATGAAGTTAAAAATGAGAAATATTTCCAATCTTGATACATTTTTCAAAGTCATCAACCAGTGTGACGGTGCTGTTGAGTTAAGTCTTCCGGAAGGCGGAAGCGTAAACTTAAAGTCCAAACTCAGCCAGTATTTCTCCATGGCTACCGTTTTTTCCAACGGAAACATCAAGGAGTTAAGCCTTACCACACACAACGACGAGGATTCCAAGCGACTGATCCAGTACATGGTTCAGGGCTGCTGATCCATTTAAGCCATAACAAACCCTTTACCGGCCAGATTGGAGATCAGTTCTTCCTTCTTTGCGAAGAAGGTTCCCTGTGCCATCTGGCTGCTTCCCCCGCCTCTCCCGGAGAGTTCCCCATTTAATTCCTTCGAGAGAGCGCGCATGTCCTCGCTCTGGCTTCCCAGAACATAAGAGAATCCCCCATTCACACTTTCTGACAGGGCGAGGACAATTTTCCCCCTCTTCTCTTCCAATGCGAAGTTCACAAAGTGACGGAGCTCCGTCATATCATAGCCATCTCTCAGCCAGCAGATTCTTTCATTTCCATCCTCTAACTGATCTGCCTCGATCTTCATGAGTTTTCTTGACATTTCAGATAATTTTGCCTGTGTCATCATCAGCTCATTTTTCATTTTATCTACGGCATCTGCAGTCTTTCCAGCCTTGGCAGATAACAGAACCGAAATCTTCTGAAGCTCGTCCCGCTTCTTCTCATAATCCATGACCGCCTTTTCACCGCAGAGCAGCGAGATCCTCACACCACCCTTGTAATGGATCATTGATAAAAATTTCACCAGTCCGATCTCGCCCGTTGTCTTTACATGCGTTCCACAGCACGCGCAGGTGTCCCCGCCCGGAATCCTGACGATGCGGATCTCACCGGAAAGTTCCTTTTTGCTCCGGTAATCGATCTTTTCCAGTTCCTTTGCGGACGGAAATCCCGCATAGACCTCACGGTTCTCCCAGATAATCCTGTTTGCTCTTTTCTCGATCTCCAGAAGCTCCTCCCACTCCAACAGTCCATTCAGGTCAATGGTGATCTCCTCCGATCCCATATGAAAACCGACGTTATCGTAACCATACTTCGCATGGATCAGTCCGGAGACAAGATGCTCGCCGGAATGTCCCTGCATATTCCGAAATCTTCTCTCCCAGTCGATCTCGCCAGTCACGGTCTCACCGACGGTAAGCGGTGCGTCCGTATAGTGGATGATCTCGCCATTCTTTTCGTGGACTGCCGTTACAGGAACGCCACCGAGTACACCCGTATCGTACGGCTGTCCGCCTCCCTCCGGAAAAAACGCTGTCTGATCCAGAACTACCTCATATCCTTTTTTTCCTTCCGTACAGGAAAGAACCTTTGCCTCGAATGTGCGGATGTACGCGGAATCGTAATATAATTTCTTCATTACTCTATATCTCCTGTCACTGTTTTTCTTTCATCAAAATATTGCCCCTGACTTACACAAGGTCTATTATACGCACAGGAGACAGGTATGGCAAGCGGAGACTTTCTGCAATCGTTTATGATCGTATCATACCCATGCCCCATCGGCGTTCACATAATACCCGTCCGGAGTAACCGTGTTTACGAAAAGTGTTCCATCCGCACCCGCATAATACCAGATACCGCCGACTGTAAACCACCCGGTCTTCGCATATCCATCGGCATCTAAATAGCTCCAGGTCCCGTTTGTGTTCTTCCACTCGTTGGAATGCCAGTTTCCGTCCTCCTCCATATACCACCAGCCGTTTGCGTCCTTATACCATCCGTAAGCGATCTCAGTGTTGCGGATTTTTTTCGCCTTTTTCTTCGACTTCTTCTCCGCTTCCAGAGCTTTCGCCTCAATGGCATCCATTCTCTCCTTCGCGCTCTCGCCCGGTGTGCTGAGTGCGTCAAAAGTCAGATAGATGCGGACTCCGCGGACATCGTCCTCTTCCAGCTCATCCTTTTTGATCCACTCACATTTCTCGTAGGCACAGTCAAGCCCGCGGATCCGGATCTTATCCACCGTCTCTTTCGACAGACGGTAACCGGAACTGTAGTAGAGCTCCACCATGAGCTCCGGCGTATCCCTTCTGTCCCATTTGACCCTGTCATTCACATAATCATATTTATGGATCGTGTACTTCTCCCCGGATGTGGTGATCTCCGGAAGTGTATCATCCAGAAACTGTCCCGGCTTTGCCTGCTCCCCCTCAAGATAGAGGGAGATCTTCTGGATCCGTCCGGCTGCGGCTGCCGGAAATGCGGACAGTCCCATGCAGAGGACCGTTCCTGTGATAAGAACCGCCCGTCTGATTCTGCGCTCTGATTTTTTCATATCTGCCTCCTGTTTTTTCAATGTGACGATCTTTTTTCCTGATGTCACAAAATTCATTTCTCTTATTTCATGATTTCCTGCGAAATTCTGACATGCCATCCCGCATATACTGAAAGTGTAAAGAAGATTTCCGGAGGAAATAACATGAGTGATTTAGCTGCTACAAACTGTGGATGTGGGTGTGACTCCCCGGCACCGGGCTGCGGCGGTGGGTGTGGCTGCAGCAACAATATGATCTGGATCATCCTGCTCTTATGCTGCTGTGGCGGATGCGGACATAACGGCTGCGGCGGTGGCTGCGGCAACAGCTTCGACAACAGCTGTATCTGGATCATTCTCCTTCTCTGCTGCTGCGGCGGATGGGGAAATGGATGCGGCAACGGCTGCGGTTTCGGCTGCTAAGCAAGCTGCGGGCTATTTCAGGGGGCGGTCTTTCCGCCCCTTATTTTGTGCCGCCGGTGTTCTCACCGTCCGCCTGCCGTTTCTGTTCCTCCTTCTTCCTCTCGCATTCCTCATCGATCTCGTAAACGCTGTTTCCATCTATCACAAGTCGTCCCATAAAACCCCACTCAAATTTTTCTGTCGTCTTACTGTCATTTTATTCCCCCGGACCAGCTTTCGTGAAGATTTCCCGCATGAGAAACCCCTTCTCCTCATATATTGTCACATACAGGAGGTCCAAAATATGAGCGAAAAAGAATTAAAGCTAACCGACCTGGATTACGCCACCGGCGATCACCATCTTCAGATGATGAAGGCGGCGCTCCCCTATCTGGATATCAGCAGACAGCGCACTCTGTCCATGTTTATCAAAGCCGATGAACTGATGCGCACGATGGAGTTTTTCCGGGAGAACGATGACGGAATGCTGAGTGTCTGTGATCTGAACACGGATCATCCATCCCCGGAGGCCATGCTCGCTGCCGTCCGCCCCTACGCAAATAAACAGGAACAGGACACCATTGACATGATGACCCGTTTTCTAAACAGCCGAAAAGGCCGGAGCAGCGCCGGGATCACGACGGACCAGCTTCTCGCGATCCTGCCGCCGGATGTGCAGGCACAATTTGAGACCCTGCAGATGGTGATCCAGAGCTTCGCGCCGGGAGGTACCCCATGACGGAATACAATGGAAACACCCGGAACAGCCAGAGCAAAAACTGGCGCTCCGACCCGCGGCTTCACGACATGGATCCCGCAAAGATCGCCCTCTTGGCCTCCTTTGCGGATGAACTTATGAAAACGCCGGATAACCGGAAGATGCAGGCCTTTCTCTCCCTGAACCAGAAGATGCGGGAAAGCTCCATCTTCTTTTCCGGGAACGAGCAGGAACTCCTGTTCGAGGTCCTGACAGAAAGCCTTTCCCCGGCAGATCGTCAAAAAGCAGAGATGATCCGCCGGCTTGCCGGCAGGCTTCAGAATCCGCCGTAATACCGATACACCGGATCCCTTCGTCTCTGTAATCTCTGATTCGTCTGCCCCAAAATACCTTCCGGAAAAAAGGAGGCTGCCCGGACGTGTTCTCTGTCACCATGTCCCTGCAGCCTCCTTCTCAATTTACGCAGACGTTAAACCAAGGCCTGCCCTTGTACGGGACCTTCAAAGCTGCCGCGGCAGCAGTGAGCCAGACACGACTATGAGATCCATGCTCCTGCTGTCCCGTCGGATCCGTTTCCGAAGCGGTACATAGTTCCGTCAATGGTACGCTCTCCGGTCACCATCGCTCCCGATCCATCCATATAATACCAGGTTCCATACGGATCCTGATACCAGCCGGTCACCATATAGCTGTTCTCATCGAACCGGTACCAGATTCCGCCGATCTCCTTCCACTGATCCTTACAATAGGACAAGCCCCGGGCACTCGTGACGTAACGCCACTTCCCGGTTCCATCCTCCTGAATCCATGCACCGGAGAAGGTCTGTCCGGAATCACTTTTTCCATCCTCGGAGACAAACCGGGTTCCAGTATAGACCATTCCCGGTCCCTCGACGGTCTTGCTCTTTTTTCCGTCGCTGTTGATAGCCGTCACCATGAACGAATATAATGCTCCTTCCTTCATCTCAGAAGAAAAGTCTTTGGTACAGCCCTTGAGCGTCTCGCTTTTCTTCTTTCTCCCGTTCTCGTACAGCGTCACACTGTAGGAGCAGGCTTTGTAGGCCGCCGCCCACTTCGCTGTGCCGCTTCCCGACCATGCAGGATCAAGCGGAACTCCGATCCGTTTGTTCATCGGGATCATATCCACGTAAAGCCATACTTCCGAAGTTCCATCATACTCTCTCGATACATAGCGGTAAACATCAGAACCTTTGAGATCAAAATAGGAACTTCCCTTCTTTCGGAATTCATATCCGCTGTCTGCAACAAGTCCGATCTGGACACGGGCACAGTAGGAAGAATTCCAATTATCGATATCTGTTCCGTTTATGACCTCACATCCTGTCACCGTATAGCCTTTCCCCATATTTGTGACCTTGACCTCACCGGTCTTTGTCAGTTGGGATTCCAGCTTTAGCTTTACCCGATCGATCTTTACGGGATCTCCTTCTGCTGCCCAGGCGCCTGACGCGAAGGTCAGGCACATGAGAAGCGTCAGGAAGAAAATTTTCAGAAATTTCAAATGTTTCATGAATGTTTATTTCCTCCCTTCCCTCTTTTTAAGCAGAAGACCAAGCGACAGGAGAATTCCCATTGCGGAGAACGCGCCGAAGATCATGATTCCATATTTCTTGTCCTCCATGAAATCCTTGTTCTTAAGCTGCGTCTGATCTGCGATCAGCCCCTGAGATGCCATCTCCTTCACCTTGCTGTCCACACTCGTGAGACTGTCTCCGGATTGGCTCAGATAGTCCTTTGCGGTGTAGACCTGATAAGATCCGTCTGCCGGGTTGTAAACTGTGATCAGCTTCTTTTCTGTGACAGCACTGGATGTCGGATCATTTCCGACTGTTTCAGACGCCTCAGTCTCGGATCCGGCTGTAGTCTCAACTTCCGCTGCGTTTTCAACTGCCTCCGTCTCCTTTGATTCCGCAGAAGCGGAAGTTCCGGAATTCTCATCTGTCGTATCCTGATCCGAAGTCACGTCATCAGAAGCTTTCTCTCCATAGACCTTCTCTCCGGAAACCACACTCTCGGAATCCGCTGCGCTGTCTTTCTCAGAACCGTTCTTCTCTACATGGGACTTGTCTGCGGCTCCCTGTTTCTCAGTGAGATCACCCAGGGATGCAGCCGCATCCTTCTCCGTAAGTTCCCGGTTCTCCGTCTGATCATTTGCAGCGTTTTCATTCTTCGATGTGTCTGATCCATCCTGCACTGTCTTCTCCTTCGGATCCTTCGATGCGTCCACATCATTCTCACCGGAAGAATTCTTCTTCGCCACGGAATCTTTCTCGTCTTTTGACTCGTCCGTGCCGTTTGTCTTTTCTTTCTTAGCCTCAGATGTCTCGTCCTTCGATGTGCTCACACCGTTCTTCTCGTCATCTGCTGTCTTTGAGAACAGACTCTTTACCGCATCCACGATGCCCTTTCTGGATTTCTCCCCGTCACCGGACTGCGTGGAAGCGTCTTTCTCATTATGATCGGAGCTGCTGTTCTTCTTATCCGGGTCATTGGAATCAGAATCTGCCGCGCTTCCGTTTCCTCCCGCTTTTCCGGAGGTTCCGGCTGCCTCCCCGCCCTCTGATGCCGTTCCTGTATAGGAAAGAATATCATCAAGGCTTCCGAGACGTCCCGCGCTTAAGTTCGTCATGAGATTTACAGATGCCGCATAGCCGGAATTGTTCATTCCAAACCAGCTTCCGAGATAACTTTCCAGATACTGCCCCGCGTAATCCGCAAGGGAAAGATCCGTTCCGTTCTCCCAGGAATCTGCTTCCTCAAGAGTAAGTTCCGTTCCTGTCAGATAGTTGAATGCAAAGACCTTTCCATCCTCATAACGCCCGATGGCAATATGGCTGTCATCGTGCATGTTGTCAGCAAGTTCCACGATACCCCGGTTCGTGAAACCTTCCGGAAGGTGAATGGATTCGTTCAGGTCATGAAGCAGTCCGTCTGTTCCGAGAACAGTCAGGTACTGGCTGTCCTGATAGGTATCGGCAAGTACTGCGCCGTATACCATATCCGGATCCGGCTCAAGGCCAAAGAGTGTCCCGTTCTTCACATAGGCGAGACGGTCAAGATCCTCCCCGTCATAGTGAATGAACTGATGGTAAACAGAAAGCTTCTCTCCATCGTAGGTGAACTCACATACTGCCTTTGGCTCCTCCCACTGAATATCCGTGAAATCGCAGTGCGATACGACACTTCCGGACTCCACATTCCAGATATCACCGTTTAAGTCAAGGGCCTGTCCATTTCTGAGATTTAAGAAACTTCCAGCGATGGACTTACCGGACGCGCTCCGGATACCGGAGTTTGTCAGATAATACTGGTCTCCCTTCCATGCCATGACAGAGGACGCAAGATCCTGTGCCAGAATGTCATAGGTCTGAGTGAATCCGATCTCCGGTGCTGATAAGGTCACAACCAGCGGTGTGCTGTAGTTGTACGGCATCGTGTAGACTCTCTCGGTGGTATTATCCACACGGAGAACCTCACCGGAACCGTCCGCCACAGACATCGCAGCACCGACCACATCAGAAGAAAGCTCTATCGTGATGGATGCCGGACCGGATGCGGATACCCAGAGATACTGTTCATCCGTAATGTCGCGGAGCGACAGCGTGGATGTCGTTGCGCCGGTCGGGATCGGAACTCCACAACTCAATGTACCATCCTGATAATGCAGAAGTCTTGTTGCGTTCTCCGTATTCTCCGGATCCGGATACATATCCTCTCCGTAAACCAGATACGGGAATCTCGCCGGTCGTGTCTTGTCCGCTGTAATGTGCTTGCAATTCCAGACACTGCTATTGAATCCGAGAAGACTCTTATAGAGCGCTTCCCGTCCGAATACTGCTGCGTCTGTTGCGAAGTACAGGTACGGTTCTGCCGCCTTCGGATCGTCCATCTTTGTCGGATCCGTTGTGTTCGCCGTAAGCTTTAACTCCGCGTAAGGCTTTCCACTTCCGGTATAATTTGCAATATTCGAGCCATTGTCACCCCAGAGCGGTGTTCCGTTCAGCTTCAGACCACCCCATACAACAGATTGAGGGGCTGTCCCTGTGTTCCTGATCGCGTCACCGTCCAGAGAATTCGTCGGTTTTAAATACGTGGAATCTGTATCGGTGTACTCAGTCGGATCCAGATAGAAGGTTCCCCATACTGCGGCATTATTCTTTGCCGTCACATCTGAGGTGAGGATGATCCTGTGGTAATTCTTACTGTCAAGGTAATCGTTACCAAAGTCAACAACATCACCGTTGGAATCCTTCTTTGGACTGCTGTAGGTGAGGCGGCCCACAAAGGCCCCCGCCTGCTCACCGGCTGTGACGCTTCCGCCGAAGACGGCTTCATTGACCTTCGCGTGCTCACTGCTGATATATCCACGGTTATCAAAATAATAATCGTAGAGGATACCTGCAAATGCGCCTGCTCCGGAACCGGTTGCCTCCACCGTCGCGTTGCAGTTGATATAATTGTAGCTTCCGCCGATGGCGATTCCGACGATTCCGCCGACTCCTGTAACACCCTTGACCGTCGTATCGTTTACCACAAAGTAGCAGGAAGGAGCTCCCGTTCCCTCATTTCTACCAACGATTCCCCCGATGCCCTTTGAAGTCGTTCCGGTTCCCTCGATGGTACAGCCGATAACCGCAGCGTCATAGGCGCCTTCCTGAGCGGAAGTATTCGAGAAGATTCCACCGATATAGTCTCCGCTTCCCTTGATCACCGTATTCTTGACCGTCACATGGCACAGGGAGGAGCTCTGTCCTCTTCCGATTCCGCTGACATTGGAGGTACCCTCGATCTTGGAATCCACTACAAGACTTTGCTGAACACCGGTACCACTGCCAGTCGTTCCGTGAGTTTCACCTCCGGTACCTTTGATATAGCAGTGATCCACCAGAGCATTCTGAACCTGATAGTACCAGTCTCCCATGATCACGCCGCTCGTATAGCTGCCTCCGGAGATGTACGTGTACTGGACTTTCGCATTCTTCAGATAACCTGTATCAGTACTTCCGGATCGATCGTGGTAACCAACTCCTGCGGTGCGGCTGCTGCCGCTGATGTAGACCGGATATCCGCTCTCACCGACCGTGATGTTCTCCGTCACGACCGCAGGAGCGATCTGGCCGGCAATACCGCCGGTGTAACTCGATCCTTTTACATAGGCACCCTTGATGGAAAGATCGGAAACTGCCGTCTTCGTGATGCCGATGATTCCGCCGACGTAGGAACCTGATGCTGCCGCTACCTGATAGTGGAAGAGGCTGCCACTCGGCATATCCTCCATGGAAGTATAATTGACCTCGTCTCCCTCAGCCTCAACGTGCTTCACAGTTCCGGTGTTGTAGCCGATAAGACCGCCGACGTAATTCATGGAAGCCGTGGTAGACACATTGATGTTCTTAAGTCTGATATTCGTCACACTTCCGCTGTTTGACCCGATCATACCCACCTGTGATGCCTGATAACCGCTCAGCTTGATACTCTCAAACTCACAGTTATCGATCGTACCCTGATTTGACGCAATGAGACCGAAGTTTGTTCCGGCTTTCGTTCCGTTATCCAGCGTGATATTTGCGAACCTAAGGTTCCTGATTCCGCCGGAGATCGTCGTAAACATGGACTCCGCCGGGGAGGACGTACTGTAGGATACGTTTCCGCTGGAGATTGTATACTTTTCTCCGCCGCTCTTGGAACCGCCGGTCAGGGAGTTGATCTTTAATCCCATCGGGAGTTTTCCAGTCTTTGCATAGTTTGTGAGATCAATGTCTCCCTCGATCTTGAAGTTTTCAAAGTTCTGTCCGGCCTCTGTCATGGCAGCTACCCACTGTTCCGCATTGTAGATGACTCTCGCAATGACCGTTCCGTCCTCCACCCGGATCTGGATCTCAAGACGTCTTGTCGCATCGCCTTTTCTGAACACGGCGACAGCCGGATATACGGACTGGTATTTTACCGGTCTCACATCGTCGTACTTGAGTCCCATCGGGGATTCCTGTGTCGTTTTATCTGCCCTCTCAAAGTCCAGGCCTTCACATTCGATGTGATCCAGAAGGAAACCGTTTCCGCCGTTTTCTGCAAGGACTTCCACGATATACTTCCCGGAGAACTCGAAGATCCGCGCCTGCGTCACTTTTAAGTTCTCATCCGGGAGTTCGATCGGTGTCTGGTCCGCAAGCACCTCGCCGGAGACGCTCTTTAACTGCGGAAGATACCCCTCTTCGACTCGGTATCCGCTGCTGCCTTCGATATCAAAGCTGTTTCCGAGACGGCCGCGGTTCCGGTAAAAGCCCTCAGTCGTGAGTTCGCCCACATTTGAGAGATAGGTCGCATCCATCTGATCCCCGGAAATTGCCGTTCCAACGATCTGGCCGCTGTAGGCAGCACCGTTCGTCACGCCGCACTCCACGATCGTACTTGTTGTACTTCCGTAGATACGTCCGATCTTCGATCCTCCGGTGGAAATATTTCCGATGGAGATGGTATTCTCTACGGAGACCGTCGAGTAGGCTATTCCGAGGATACCGCCCGCATCGCCGGTGGTGCTGGTAATGCTCACATAGGAAATTGCCTGACCCACATCCGAGCTTCCGGCGCCGAGAACACCGCCGGTACCTCCGAAGGAAGTGGAAATCTTTCCATGTGTATATACATTCTCGATCGTTCCGAATGTATCCACATATCCGACAAGTCCTCCGATACCATCCGCGCGATTCCCCTTCTGGGCTTTCAGATCGAGGTTTGATGCATAGCAGTTATAGATCTTGATGCCTTTTCCATAGCCGGTGAGTCCTCCTGCGGAAAGTGCCTTGCCTCCGTAGACCGCCGTTGTGATCGAAACGTCCTCCGTGCGGCAGTCTTCCATCGTACTGTATTCCAGATATGATACGAGTCCGCCAACATGGTTTGGCATATCGAACAGTTTTACATGGGAAGCCCGGATATTCTTTAAGGTACTGTTGTTTAAAACTTTTCCGAAGATTCCGGCCTCTAAGGACTTCGCCTTATTATCATTGGAATCATTGGTGATCAGTTCCACGTTTTCAAAGTTCAGATCCTTCACTTCCGCGCCGGAGAGGACCGACAGGACGGAGGAACCGACCCCGCTGATATTCCGGATCGTGTGACCGTCCCCGTAGAGCTTTCCGGTAAACGGATCACGGTCGGAGCCGATCTGCATACTGGAGATACTCTTTCCGGAAAAGTCGAGATCACTCACAAGAATGTAGTTGTCACCCAGCGCCTGACCGATCTTGAGCCAATCGTTAAAATTCGCGATCTCGCGGTAGAAATCGATCTCCGCATACTGCCCGTCCTGACCGCGCTCCGATGTCGTAGTCTCGTGGTTTGCCGCGTTGATCTCATAGGTGATGCTGGTGTACAGATATTTTCCGGAGAAGCTCTGCGGATTGCTTACCCGTACACGGACCACATACATTCCATTTTCAATATACTGGTCGAGAACCTCCGTCGTCAGCCCGTCAAAGGTGACTCCGGTGATCTTCTGCAGGTTGTTGCTTCGATAATAGAGGAGAAGCTCTGCCTCCCTGTTTGTCTGACTCACCACACGGCTGCTGACGTAGTCCGGCACATCGGCACCCGGAGCCGGAGGAAGGGCGATATTCTCCTGACGAGTCGCCATGCAGTCATCCATCTTTACCTTCGGATAGTAACCGCTGGAGAGCTGACCCTCGATCTCGAACTGATCCGGGTTCTCAAAGACCTTCTCGTACCAGACGCCGTCCCAGAGTCTCTGTACCAGTGTGGAGGTACCGAGATCCTTCGGATACTCCGCCTCGTTTTGCTGGGAGACATGATAGAGATCTGTGGTCCTTCCGGTAGCGTTATTGGCCCCCACCGTGGATCCGCCTTTGTTGTAGACCTTATATGCGGACTGCTTGTTATCCTCGTAAGTATAATAGTAATTATCGCCAACAAAGAAGCTGTTCCGGACGGTACCGCTGTTGCTGCCTATGATTCCGGCTGTCCGGTTCATGCTCCACGTACTGTCATTGTACTCTACTACCGTGTTCATCAGAGCGAATACATCCTCCACAACACCGGTAGCTTCATTGCTGTAGGCGATTGCTCCAAAGCCTCCGGAGCCTACCGTCTTATCACCGCCATAGACCGTACTCTCCATCACCACGTTTTTTCCGTATACGACACCTCTTCGGATCTTTCCGGAATTCCAGCTGGTGACGATTCCGATACTGCTTTTCGCATGAAGTTCCTTCTCGATCTTGATGGAGAAATTTTCGATCACGCCGGATTTCCGGTTTGTATAGGCTACAAAGCCCTCACTGTAGTTCGGGCGGATATTTCCAAGCTTCACCGTCATGACGAGATTCCGGATCGTTCCGAAGTTTGCCCACACAAGTCCTCCCGTCTGGGAAACGTTTCCGGAGGTCGTCCTCTGATAGTTGAATACAACATTCTTGATCACACCGGTACTCTGAAGCGTTCCGATCGCTGCCGTATAGTTAGAGCCGTCCGGCCAGGTCAGACTGTGCCCCTGAAAGTCGACGGTTCCGCCAAATGAACTTACTCTCGAACTGCTGTCCCTCTCGATATCTGCGACAACCGCAAATTTACCGGTCGGATTTGCCTCCAGTTTTGTACAGAACTCTTTCCAGTTGGAAATCGTCTCCATTCCGGTCTCCGTCGTGAAGTTGACTTTTGCGAGAACGATGTCCTCATATCCACGGACGCTGATCAGAAGGTCCACCTCGTAGGTCCAGAAGCCTTCACAGTCAAAGCTCTCAACCTTCGAGATTCCGTTCTCCCCCGCCGTGTCGTACGGGAAGTCGTAGTCGATGCGTTTGATCTCCTTTAATTTCGAGTTCTCCACATCCATACCGTCCGCTCCCTTTAAGAGCAGTGTATATTTTCCGTTTTTCAACTCCTTCTTCCGGTCGGCAAGTGTTACCGTGACGGAAGAGCTCCATCCGGCTCCCTTCGCCACGATGGATTTCAGATCAAGAGAGCCTGTGATTCCTTCACCGGTCTTAAAGTAGATCACATTCGGCGCAAGGAACGTATAGTTCTGTTCGCCCTTACCACTCTCATAGTAGACATTATAGTTCTGCGCCGTAAACTCGATGCGGTACTCATTATTCATCTTCAGGTTATTGAAGCGGAGGCTCTCGTACTCGGTATTGACCTTCAGCGTCCTCGTCTCAACAAGGCTCGCCTCCGATACAGAATAGAGTTTCGCCGTAATATTTCCCTTCTCGATCGCACCGTCCGGATCATCGAAATAGAAATGATAGATCTCCACAAAATCGGACAGCGTGAATACCCCATCGTTTTTCATGCTGGCTGTCTGCTTGATGGTGCGGATCTGAAGGGTATTCGTCGTCGCCTGAACCTTATACTCGCTTCCACCCTGTGCCGCAATCGCTCCCACGGAGACTGTGTAAGTCGTCATAGAGTCGAAGGGGTTATCCTGTCCTTCTCCCTCGCGGAACTGAAGTTCCACTCTCCAGCCCTTTACAAGCAGTTCCCAGGCATTCGTGTCAGACTCTGGAGCATCACCGGAAAATACGACCTTTGGAACCTTTGCGTCCACAGAATCATGATCCTGGATCACAACACTTGTGCTTCCGGCTGATACCGGGATCTTCTCGAGCTCTTTTCTGGAGAGAAGTGTCTCATCTTTCCAGTTTTTTCCCTCCGCCGCGATCTCGATCGGGAAACGATTCATCAGTGTGAGAAGACCTTCCATCGTTTTATCGGTATCTACCTGAAGTCCTAACGTGAAGGAAGAATCCGTAATATCCGCGGAATCAAGGTTCACATACGCGTTTCCGAGAAGACTGATCGGCGCTGTATAGATTGGAAGTCTTCCGAGCTGGATATTTCTCTGCCAGTTTTCAGTCGTCTTATCGTTCAGATCGTAATCTGCGCGCACTACAATATAGAAGGACATTCCGGACGGAAGACTCGTGATTGTAAATTCATTCGTCTTTCCATCTGTGGATACTGCTCTCCGGTAGCTCGTATTGATCGTATCTCCCGTATCCGCAAATGCCGGGACATCCTCTCCATCAGTATTGACCACATAGAGATAGCAGTTCTCCATCGCAGCGTGATCCTGATTCGTGATCTGCGCAGTAACTGTCTGCACTCCGACTGCGCTTCCTGTCTCACGAAGCGCCGCCGTCGGCTCTACCTTACTTGTGTGGGTCGTCCCCTTTGTGATACTGTCTGAGGTCAGTTCAAACTCGTTTCGGAAACGGTCTACGACCTTGACGGTGTAGTCGTATGTCTTATTTGAGTCAAAACCCTCTCTGGAGAGCCAGTCTCCCGAAGTTCCCTTTTTAATATTGCGGACGACATTACCGCCCACATTGTACTCTTGACCGCCGGTCGTTACCGTGATCCTGCTGATATACGGAATCGCGGTGATCCTGCCGTCAGAAGTCGGAATATCCTCCGCCAGGATCTTATTGATGCCGATCTGGGACGGGAGATACGTATCCCGCTCCGTAAAAGTCAGGCGCATCGGACGGAGTGTCGCCATCGGAAGTGTTGTGATCTCGATGGCATCCATAAACGGTTTTGTGACCTTGACACCCTTCTCATTCCGGAACACAAGCTCACCGGTAAGCTGGTATGTAGTTCCCGGTTCTAAGTTCGTGACTTCCAGCGTACCCTCTTTTTTCATGTTTTTACGGCTCTTCTGTGTTCCATTTACGCTGAAACGGAATACGGCACGCACGAGACGCTTCTGCTCATCCTCGATCTGCAGGGTACCTTTCATTCCGTATACCCCCATCTCGATGTCCGTGAGAGTCGCAGTCGGCTCCTTAAATTCCTCCGGACGGATGTCGGAATCACCGCCGCTGTTATTTCCGTCACCGGTATCCGCGCCGTTGTCTCCGTCACCGGAATTGTCTCCACTGCCGTTATCACTGTTCCCGCCGTTGGCGCCGGCATTTCCGGAGTTGCTTCCATTTCCGTGCCCGCTGTTGTTGGAACCGCTGGAGCCGGAGGTTCCGCCGCCGTTTGAACCGCCGGAACCGCTTCCGCTGCCGCCGTATGAGGAGCCGCCTCCTCCGCCTGTGCTGCCATCACCGTTTCCGGATCCGGAGTCACCCCCGTTTCCTTTATCGTCGGACTCATTCGCGCTGGGATCGTCGTAGGTATCACCGTCTCCTGCTCCATTGTTGTTTGTATCCAGATATTCTCCGGTCTCATCCTCAGCGGTTCTGTTTTCTCCTTCCGCTATCGTCACAGGTATTTCAGCTGCTGCCGCAGATTCGCCGTCAGCCACAGTTTCCCCGTTGGCATGATCCCCTGAGGAACCGGAATTTCTTCGGTCCTCTCTGGAGTTGTCCTGAATATTGGCTTCGGTCTCCTGAGTCTCCGGTTCCTTTCGCTCTGTGGTGGTATATTCTGCCACAAGACCAAGCTGCTTTAAGAACTCGTCATAAGTCATGGTCACCGAGCCGATAGAGACTGTGTCCCCATAATTGACTTTTGTCTGACCGTAAACAAGTTTTCCGTCATCGTAGCTGTAAAAATGAACCCCGTCATCACCGATATGCATGATACTGTTCAGACGGATATTCGTCTTGTTTCCCATAGACGCGATCGTCATCGGCTGCGCATTGATATAAAGGCCTTTTCCAGCTGTGGAGAGGATATACTCCTCGTCCTCCGCTGTCTGTCCATCAAGATCATAAGCCTTACCGTTACTTAAAAGCAGGCCGTCATAAGGCTCATAGGCCTCAAAATCATTCGTGATCAGGCTGAGATCGCTGTTTAAATAGTAGAGCGCCGTTCCCTCCTGCGCGAATAACGGGTAGGAAATATCGACAGAATCCTTTTTATCGCCGATATAATACCGGTTCGCCCTGCGGTACAGCGCCTCATCCTCGGTGCAGGAACGCATAGAGAGAACATCTTTGTCCTCCCCCGGATCCTCATCATTTTTTAACGTATCTGAGATATCCTTCTCCGTCACCGCAAATGCCGGAAGCTGAAGCCAGGCCAGAGTCTGAAGACGGTATGTATATGCGAATACCACCACCGCAGACAGCATGGCTGCCATCGCGATAATTTTTTTCATAATCCAGTTCCCCCTTTGCTTCCTATCTGTTTTCCATTCTCTTTAGCATTCCCGGTCTCGCGACAAGGAGATACCAGGTTCCATTCGCTTTCTTCATCGTGTCGGTTCCCATATCCAGCACATCGCCGTTGGCAAAGGCCGCCGCGAGTTCCGATTCCCCGGTCTGGACGACCGTACTTGTTCCTGTGCTGTAATCAAAATACTGGAGTGTATTTCCGTATCTCGCCACTGCATAGGAAAGCGCCGGGATTTCCGCGCTGCCGCCATCCCAGCGGAGTTCCGTATTTTCAAGAAATACATATGTATCAACGCCGTCGTAAAGATAACCGTTCGCACTCTCCGCCTTCAGGCTTCCATCCTGCAGCACCACCGAGTTATTTTCGATCGCCATCGTGCTGAAATGGGCCAGACGGAAGACCTGATTATCCGCGTTCGGATACCAGGCATAGTCAAATGGAAGAAGTGCCGTTCCGTCCGGCTGGTACAGCGGCTTCGAATTCAGTGTGGACTTTCCGTTCTCATCCCGGATCGTCACTTCTTTATCGCTATACTGGATCCTGCATTTCCCGGTATACTCAACCTTTACATCTCCAAAATAATTGTATGCGCCCTCCGGCAGCACCACCGAATCCATATTTCTCTTAAAAAGCAGGACCAGTGCAGCGATCACGAGGACCGCAGCCATGATTCCCAGACTCAGAAGCCGTTCCCGGAATCCTCTGCCTTTTCGTTCTAATTTTGTTTTGCCTTTCATGACTGCTCCTCCATATCTTTCAGTAAAAAGTACGCGCTATAGAAGATCAGAAAGATTCCGAGCACCACAAGGATAACGACTACATACATATCAAATCTCGTCTCTTTCAGATATCCTTTCAACACATTTCCGGTAAGCAGGGATGCGAATAGAAGAATGCTGTTTATGAGGTCTCTTACAAACACTCTTCCGCCGCCTCCGGCCACCAGCTTTGCCACCGCAAGAAGGATCAGGAACACAAGATGCGGAAGCTGCATTTCCACTCCGAAGAGTACCGATGAGAGGACGAAGGTGAATCCCAGAAATGAGATCCCGATACAGGCCGCCTCTCGATCACTCCGGTTTAAGAGAAATCCGTAGACGCCGCGCGCTCTTCCGTTCCATGTAAACTTTCTTGTTACGATAACGGCAAGCAGGGATCCGACGACTCCCACCGCAAGCGTCAGCAGTATAAAGTTTTTAAACAGGACGATGCCCGCGATCATTTCATCTAACATACTCTTATTCTCCCGTGATCAGAAGTTCAAATTCGTTATGGCTGTGCATATAGTATCCGGTGATATTCTCAAAGGAAGCAGTTGTGTCACCACTTACGAGCTCCACGTTTCCCTTGATCTCGCCGATCACCGGCATATAGTCTTTCAGGATCAGAAGGTTGTAATTGCTGCTCACGATCCTTATCATATCAACGTTTTCCAGGACTCGGAGACCTTCTTTAAAGCCGAGGATCCTGGCTGTGATCATTCCCTCCAACTTTATGCCTCCCTCTCTACTGTCTCTGCTTCATGCTGCCGATCATGAAGAACTCGTCCTCATCACGGTCATCATAGGAACCGTTTAAGATCGCCTCCACATCGTCAAGCACGTCACCGATCTCAACATAAACGCCAGGAATTCCGGTGAAATCCTGGGCTACGAACATCGGCTGTGTAAAGTAGTTTCTCAGTTTTCTGGAGCGGTAGAAGATCGCCTTATCTTCCTGGGAAAGTTCTTCGATACCAAGGACGGCGATGATCTCCTCCAGTTCCTGATATCTCTGTAAGTAAGCAATTACTTTCTCATGAAGGTCATAGTGGCGTTTTCCGACGCGTTCCACTTCCATTAAGGTACTTGTTGTCTGGAATACATCAACGGCCGGATAAAGTCCCTTCTCAGCGACCTTACGGCTTAAAACGACTTGTCCGTCGAGGTGTCCCATGATCGTCTGCACCGCCGCGTCCGTGATATCATCTGCCGGGATATAAATCGCCTGGAAAGAGGTGATGGAACCGTCTCCTGTGGAGTTGATCCGCTCCTCGATCTCGCTGACATCGGAATCCAGAGTCGCCGGATATCCGTTCTCGATCGGCATACGGTTTTCCATGGCGCTGATCTCTGAGTAGGCCTGCACGGCACGGTAGATATTATCGATGAATAAGAGCACATCCTGATTCTTCTCATCTCTTAAGTACTCGGCGAGCGTCAGTCCGCCGTAGATCGCATGGGATCTGGACGCTGAGTTTTCTCCCATCTGGCCGAATACCATGGCGATCTTATCGAGAAGTCCGGATTCCTCCATCTCATCGTAGAGCTCACGGCCCTCACGGGAACGCTCGCCGACGCCGGTAAATACAGAGTTGGAACCGAGTCCCTGATATACGTTGTGGATCAGCTCTTTGATAACGACCGTCTTTCCGACACCGGCGCCGCCCAGAAGACCCATCTTAAAGCCTTTCTGCATCGGAGCAAAGAAATCGAGCGCCTTGATTCCGGTCCAGAGCATGGAACCGTTTACATCGATGGTTCCCAGCGGAAGCGGCTTCGGATATACCGTGCGTTTTCCCTCGCTCTCGATCGGCTTTTTATCGATCGGATCTCCGTAAGGGCTGAACACTCTTCCGAGGATCTGATCGGAGTACTCCATCTCAAGGCCTGCTTCCGCTTTAAACACTTCCGTTCCTCTGGAAAGACCGGCTACATTGGAAAAGGGCACAAGGCTGGCTACGTTTCCCTCGATGTCTTCCACCTCAAAGCGGTAGGTCTTCTCTCCCTTAACTGCGTACATCATGTCTCTCTTTTTGACCTGTACACCGGAGAGCAGAACTTCTACCAGCAAATCTGAAATTGAAATAATTTTTCCTGCTAACATTTTTCTACCTCGCCCCTTTAGTACATCTTGTTTTTAATAAATGTATCTACAACTTTCTGGAATTCGACGTCTCTCTTCTCCCGGCGCTCTTCCATCACCTTTTCGTCCTCAAGCTCGTCGATCTTCTTTAAGGATTCGGTTGTGGCATTCTGACGGAGAATATTTTCCGCCGCACGGCTGTTTACGACCGCAAGCATCAGCTCATAAACTTCTTCATCGT
>OLQS01000691.1_pt1 | contig 22323 bp, 14 predicted proteins | sample 1672291 | NCBI WGS metagenome assembly OLQS01 (sample SAMEA3136668, study PRJEB25190) | human gut metagenome | biome: human gut; feature: human-associated habitat; material: faeces | place: Austria | collected 2013
AACGGCTACACGCTCTGTTCCGGCATCCTCTGCGAGGAGCTGAACGGAGAAGATTACGGGGCTGTCCGGCTGAAATCCGATGAAACCATGACTATCGGCTACCTGAAGCGGAAAGGCATTGCCTTAAGTCCTCTGGGACAGAAATATCTGGAGGAGATCCGGAAATTTGAAGGCATGTAGCATGCTGAATGGCAATAAGAAAAACCTATAACCAGACACATGGTGGATATATTGGACGATGGCGGATCAGACGTGATATGCTGATAAAGATCTGTCAGGGAAAGGATATGCGGACAGATCATAGGAAGAGAAATAGTTTAACCTCTGGTTATGGGAAACTTAACTGCCGGTTATACGATCTATTATAATAAGGAAGGAACTCGTTCAAATCATGCAAACGGACAGAAAAGAAGCGCTCCGATATCTGGGGCTTGGAAAACATGAACCGGATCCGGAGACGGAACGGCTTTTGGAGGAATGCATCCGGGAAGCGGAACGCGCAGCGGAGTTCAGACACCTCGTGCGGGAGTATCCGCTCTCTGTGGAAGAGGATGGAACCGTCGATGGCGGCTGCTTCCGGGTAAAGAGCGCAAACTTAAAAAAGAACCTGTCCGGCTGTGATTCCGTGCTTGTGATGGCGGTCACAGTGGGGGCGGAGGTAGACAGACTTCTCGCCCGGTACGGAAAGCTTTCTGTCGCGAAAGCGGTGGTCATGCAGGCCGCTGCCGCCGCAATGGTGGAGGCGTACTGCAATGAACTGAATGCCATGTGGAAAAAGGAGTATCTGGAAAAAGGGCTTTATCTGAGACCAAGATTTTCACCGGGTTACGGAGATTTTCCGCTATCGGCCCAGAAACAGATCCTTGACGGACTGGAGGCAGGAAAACGGATCGGGATCACATTGACAGAGGGTTATCTGATGATGCCGTCGAAGTCGGTGACGGCGGTGATCGGGGTGAGCAAGACACCGGCAGCCTGTGTGATCGAGGGATGCGAGGCGTGCGGAAAGAAAGACTGCGCGTTCAGAAGATAAGTTGAAGAAGATAGGAGAGAGCCATGGGAATTCTGGAACTGATGAAGGAGAGACGAATTTATTTTGACGGAGGTATGGGAAGCCTTTTGCAGGCCCGGGGTCTGAAGCCCGGCGAACTTCCGGAAACATGGAATCTTTCCAGACCGGAGATCATCACGGAGATCCACAGGGAGTACCTCGATGCGGGATCTGACGTGGTGACGACGAATACCTTCGGCGCCAACCATTTTAAATTTAAAGCGGAGGATGGATATTCCGTAAAAGAGATCGTGACGGCGGCGGTTCGAAATGCAAAAAACGCCATCGCGGCGGCCGGACATGGTTACGCGGCTCTGGACATGGGACCGACGGGAAAACTCTTAAAGCCATACGGTGATCTGGAGTTTGAGGACGCCTATGAGGCATATAAAGAGGTAGTCCTCATCGGAAAAGCGGCTGGCGCGGATCTTGTGATCATCGAGACCATGGGCGACGGATATGAGCTTAAAGCAGCAGTCCTAGCGGCGAAGGAGAACAGTGATCTGCCGGTATTTGCGACCGTCACGCTGGATGAAAAGGGAAAAATGCTGACCGGGGGCAACGTGGAGTCTGTGACGGCACTCTTAGAGGGACTGGGAGCCGATGTGATCGGTTTAAACTGTGGTCTCGGGCCGATCCAGCTGCTGCCGTTTATGAGAGATATGGCGAAGGTGTCTTCCACCCCGATCCTCGTCAACCCAAATGCGGGACTGCCGAGAAGTGAGGGTGGAAAGACCGTTTACGACATCGATGCCGATGAGTTTGCCACGGCGATGCAGGAGATGGCGAGAAACGGGGCGACGGTACTCGGCGGCTGCTGCGGAACGACACCGGAACACATCCATAAGACAAAGCTTGCCTGCGATGATATTCCTGTCTGTGAAATTACGGACAAAAACCGCACGGTGATCTCCTCCTACTCCCACGCGGTGACATTCGGCGGCAGACCGATCCTGATCGGGGAGCGGATCAACCCGACGGGAAAGCCAAAATTCAAGCAGGCGTTGAAGGATAAGGATCTGACCTATATTTTATCCATGGGAGTTGCCCAGCAGGAGAGCCGCGCCGATGTTCTGGATGTCAATGTGGGACTTCCGGGGATCGATGAACCCCAGATGATGGTGGATGTGGTAAAGGAACTTCAGGGTGTTCTGGATCTGCCTCTTCAGATCGACACCTCTGACCCGGTGGCCATGGAGCGGGCGCTCAGGATCTACAACGGAAAACCGTTGATCAACTCGGTAAACGGAAAGAAAGAGGTCATGGAGCAGATCTTCCCCCTGGTAAAGCATTATGGCGGTGTGGTGGTTGCTCTGGCTCTCGATGAGAACGGAATTCCGGAGACGGCGGACGGACGACTTGCTGTTGCGAGAAAGATCTACGAGACAGCGGCGTCCTACGGGATCCCGAAAAAGGATATTCTCGTGGACTGTCTCTGCATGGCGGTGAGCTCCGATAAGAACGGGGCGCTCACAACACTGGAGACCGTGAGAAGAGTGCGGGACGAGCTTGGAGGAAAGACAGTCCTCGGTGTCTCCAACGTGTCCTTCGGACTTCCGATGCGTGAGAATATCAACTCTTCTTTCTTCCTTCTCGCGATGCAGAACGGACTTTCTGCGGGGATCGTGAATCCGAATCTGGAAGCCATGATGCAGGCCTATGACAGCTTCCTTGTGCTGTCAGCTCAGGATGAGAACTGCGCGGGATATGTGGGAATCTATGGTCCGAAGGAAGCGGAGAAGAAGAGACAGAAAGAGATCTTAAAGGCGGCGGCGGTGAACCAGGCAGCCGGGGTGAGTGGAGCGGCAGGCGCAGGAAACAGCAATGGAGCCGGAAATACGTCCGGCACAGGCACAGGAGCGGCAGATACCGGATCTGCGTTAAAAAAGAGCATTGTAAAGGGAATGTCTCAGGCGGCAGCCGATGCAGCGAAACTCGCCTTGAAGGACACGGATGCCTTAGAGCTCATCAATACGGATATGATTCCGGCCCTCGACGAGGTAGGAAAAGGCTTTGAAGCCGGAACCGTGTTCCTCCCGCAGCTTTTGATGAGCGCGGAGGCGGCGAAGGCAGCGTTCGCCGTCGTGAAAGAGTCCATGGAGGCCAGCGGTGAGGTACAGGAGAAGAAGGGAAAAGTGATCCTCGCCACGGTAAAGGGTGATATCCACGATATCGGAAAGAATATCGTGAAGGTCCTTCTGGAGAACTACAGTTTTGACGTGATGGATCTCGGACGTGATGTGCCTCCGGAGACCATCGTGGAAGCGGCGGTGAAGGAGCACGTGCCGGTGGTGGGACTCAGTGCCCTCATGACGACAACGGTACCGGCGATGGAGGACACCATCAAGGCGCTCCGGAAGGATGCACCATGGGTGAAGGTCATGGTTGGCGGTGCAGTCCTGACACAGGAGTATGCAGATGCCATCGGGGCGGATGCCTATTGTAAGGACGCTATGGCTTCGGTGAATTTCGCGACGAGCGTGATCGGGGAAGCGTAAAAGATAAGATGATATTTTCAACTGCCAGGTCTTTCCTTGAAACCTGGCAGTTCGCTGTTACTCCCCAATATGCCTGCCCATGACGTGTTCAGACCATAACCGAAAACAGCTCCTATTTCTTTCTGCACACGGGCAGGAGGTTTCTGGAGTGAAAATGCCGTACAATCCAGTGACAGTCGTGGGTTTTGTCGCGTTGAAATTCGAACTATCGGCAGGATCGGTTCCTGTTTATGCCATGCGTGGGCGATAACAAAAATATCAACAGAACTATGGATTTTTCTACCGCGATACGGTATAATGATAGTTACTGTATAAGTCTGTGTCTGCAATTGCCATGTTTTTGGTATGGCGCGGGAAAATGATGCAGACTGGCACGCTAAAAAAGGAGAAAATCAGATGAAAAAAATTCTGGATATCATCACGGATGAGATGAAAAAAGCTTTTGCGGCGAACGGTTACGATGAGAACTTTGCAAAAGTGACTCTGTCCAACCGCCCGGATCTCTGCGAATACCAGTGCAACGGCGCGATGGCAGCCGCAAAGACATATAAAAAGAAACCGATCGATATCGCGAACGGTGTAGTAGAACAGTTAAAAGACAGCGAAGTATTTGAAGAAGTGAATGCCGTTATGCCGGGATTCATCAACTTGAAATTAGACCCGGCTTTCCTTTCCGGCTACATGAACGGAATGAAGGGTGCAAAGAAGCTCGGAATGGACGAGGTCGAGAAGCCGGAGACAATCGTTATCGACTACGGCGGAGCAAACGTCGCAAAGCCGCTCCACGTCGGACATCTCCGTTCCGCGGTGATCGGTGAGGCGTTAAAGCGTATGGGACGATTTGTGGGCCACAAGGTCATCGGAGACGTTCATCTCGGTGACTGGGGACTCCAGATGGGCCTTATCATCGAGGAATTAAAGGACAGAAAGCCGGAACTTCCGTACTTTGACGAGAGCTTTACCGGAGAGTATCCGGAGGAAGCGCCGTTTACGATCTCTGAGCTTGAGGAGATCTACCCGGCAGCCAGCGGAAAATCCAAGGTTGACGAGGCATTCAAGGAGCGCGCCCAGGAGGCGACCTTCAAGCTTCAGAGCGGATACGCGCCGTACCGCGCGATTTGGAAGCATATCATGAATATTTCCTTAAAAGATTTAAAGAGAAACTACGCAAACCTTGACGTGGATTTCGACCTGTGGAAAGGTGAGAGCGACGCGCAGCCGTATATCCCGGGCCTGATCAAAGACCTCCAGGATAAAGGACTTGCATATGAGAGCCAGGGTGCCCTCGTTGTTGATATCGCCGAGCCGACCGATACCAAGGAGCTTCCGCCGTGTATCGTAAGAAAATCCGATGGCGCGGCCCTCTACGCGACTTCCGACCTTGCGACCATCGTTGAGAGAGAAGAAGATTTCAAGCCGGATCACTATATCTACGTAGTGGACAAGCGTCAGGAACTCCACTTTACACAGGTCTTCCGTGTCGCAAAGAAGGCAGGGATCGTTCCGGCAGACCGGAAGATGGATTTTGTCGGCTTCGGTACTATGAATGGAAAGGACGGAAAGCCGTTTAAGACGAGAGAAGGCGGCGTTATGCGTCTTGAGAACCTGATCGCGGATATCGACGAGGCGGCTTACAACCGTATCATGGAGAACCGCACTGTTTCTGAGGATGAGGCAAAGAAGACAGCAGAGATTGTAGGTCTCGCTGCCTTAAAATACGGTGATCTCTCTAACCAGGCCACAAAGGACTATGTCTTCGATATCGACAGATTTACTTCCTTTGAGGGAAATACAGGTCCGTATGTTCTCTACACGATCGCGAGAATCAACTCTATCTTGAAGAAATACAGTGATACCTGTGAAAATACAGAGAATGGCGAGATCCTTCCGCCGTCCGCAGAGCCGGAGAAGACCCTGATGCTCGCCCTCTCCCGGTACAGCGATGTGATGCTTACCTGCTTCGAGGAGCTTGCGCCGCATAAGATCTGCGCTTACATTTACGAGCTCTCCAATGCGTTAAACCATTTCTACCATGAGACGAAGATCATCGCTGAGGAAGACAGAAAGAAACAGGCGGGTTACATCAGCCTCGTTACGTTAACACGTGATGTGTTAATGACATGCATTAACGTTCTGGGATTCAGCGCACCGGAACGGATGTGATGAAACAGCCTGTCATGCGGCTATGCAGATGGGCAGGCTTGCCTGCACAGATGCATAGACATATGACAGGCAAAACTTCATGAGCAAGTAAGCCGCCAGGCTGGATTGCGAATGAAGTCAGGATCGTGGGAGCACGAAGTGCGGAACGATCCGTTTCAGGGCTGGAAAGCAATAAAACAAACCGGGGGGACGGAATGATATGGAAGTAACGGAACTTACTGCCGAGACCTTCTGGAAAGGCGAGACTGAGATCAGGGGAACCGTCATGGACGGGGAAGATGAATACCGTGTCCGTATCCTGCGCAAGGGTAGTCAGAATTTTGACTACTCTTGTTCGCATATCAGTAAGACGGGCAGAAATCTCGGTTTCTGCGGTGTATCCTGCACACAGGGACCTGACGGGATCCCCATGTGTCCGCACGCTCATGCGCTGATCGCGGAATGGCTCCGGCGGGAGAGCAGGGAGTCAAAGCATCCGGTCTCCACATCCCAGAAAGTCCGTTTTATGGTCCGGGAGTACACGAACCGCGAGGTGAGCCGTATCATGGGGGCCTCTGAGGAAGGGCATTACCGTCTGATCCCCATTGTTGCGATCTCAAGAGATCAGGTAAGGGTCCGTTTCACGGTGGGACGAGAAAAACAGTACCCGGTGAAGGACCTGACGGCCTTCGCGAAGGCGATGGAAACCATGAGCCTTGTCCAGTACGGAAAAGGACTGGCGTTCCATCACAGTCTTCAGGCTTTCGACGAGGAGAGCCGGGCGTTGGCGCTTCTCATCATGGAACGCGTCGGCTTTTTCAGGGAACAGTACCGCGGAAGCGGGCGGTTTTCCATGGAAGCGGAGCCGGCGTTAAAAGAACTGATCCTGGGAAAAGCCGGACGAGAGCGCTTTTTTGCCATCCTGGAAGGCCAGACCATCGAGTGCGAGGATTACCGGAAGAGAAAGAGGATGTTGACGGTAAAACGGGAGAATCCGGTCTTTACCGCGGTTGTGAAGAAAGAGGGCCGTGACGGGATCAAGGTTACGGTGGATAAGGATATTATGGCTTTTTCCGGTGAAAAGTCCTTATTTATCGCAGATCAGGAAGCAATCTACTGCTGTGACCAGGATTATACAGAGTGCCTGACCGTATTTATGGAATACATGGTCATGGGAATGGATGCGGAGAACGAGGTTTCCGTCAATGACCGTGATATGCCGCTTTTTTATGAGCGTGTTTTAAGAAAACTGGAGTCACTCGGGCTCATCCGCTCCGAGGGGGTCGACCTTGAGAGCTACCGCCCGAAAGAATTAAAGGCGTCCTTTTATTTTGACAGCGATGCAGCGGGAACCGTAACTCTCCGTCCGGAACTTTCCTACGGCGAGTTTTCCTTCCATCCTTTAGCGGATGAGAATGTTCCGAAAGAGATCTGTAGGGATGTTCCGGGAGAGTTTCAGGTGAGTCAGCTGATCACGACCTACTTTAAGTATACGGAGGACGGATCAGGAAATCTTGTCATTAAAAATGACGACGAGGCGGTCTACCGCCTGATCTCCGAAGGCATGAAGAAATTTATGGATGCCGGAGAGGTGTTCGTGTCCGAGTCCTTCAAAAAGATCCGTGTTCTTCCGCCGGTGAGCACATCCGTTCAGGTCCGGACTTTAGGAAGATGGCTGGAGTTAGAGGTAGACACCGGGGCTCTTCCGCGAGAGGAACTTGCGGCAGTGCTTGCGGCTTACGGAAAGAAAAAGAGCTTCTACCGGATGAAGAACGGTGATTTCCTGACTCTGGGGGATGGCGGACTTTTAACGGTTGCAAAGATCGCGGAGGAGCTTGGCGCAGCGAAGGAACTTGTGGATTCCGATACGATCAGGCTTCCGGCGTACCGTGCGATGTTTCTGGACGCGGCATTAAAGGAAGATAAGAGCGTCAGCGTGTACCGTGACCAGCTTTTTAAGGCCGTGGTCCGCGGCATGAAGGACGTGGAGGACAGTGATTATGAGATTCCGAAGCGGCTTGCGCCGATGCTAAGGAGCTACCAGAAGGTGGGGTACCGGTGGTTAAAGAGTCTGGATGCCTACGGCTTCGGCGGGATCCTCGCAGATGAGATGGGACTTGGAAAGACGATCCAGGTCATCGCCCTTTTTCTGGATGAAAAAGAAGAAAATGGCGGAACGTCTCTTGTCGTATGCCCGGCGTCCCTTGTATACAACTGGGAAAATGAGTTTGCCCGGTTCGCTCCGGAGCTTAAGATCATGACGGCGGCAGGAAATCAGGAGGAGCGGGAGGCGATGTTTGCGGCGTACGAGACGGAACGCCCGGACGTGATCATTACCTCCTACGATCTTTTAAAGCGCGATATCCTCTGGTATCACGAAAAAGAATTCCGCTTTGAGATCATCGACGAGGCCCAGTATATTAAGAATTCTTCGACTCAGGCGGCAAAATCCGTGAAGGCTGTTCCTGCCAGAACGAGATTCGCCCTGACAGGAACACCGATCGAGAATCACCTTGGAGAACTCTGGAGTATCTTCGACTTCCTGATGCCGGGATTTTTATTCACGTCACAGAAGTTTAAGCGGGCGTTCGAGATGCCGATTGTGAGAGATCAGGATCTGAATGCGCTGACCCGGTTAAAGAAGCTCACAGGACCGTTTATTTTAAGACGTTTAAAGAAAGATGTCCTGAAGGAACTTCCGGATAAACTGGAGACGGTCCTCTATTCCAGCATGGAAGGAGAGCAGAAGGATCTCTATACGGCGGCGGCCGCCTCCCTGAAGGAACAGCTTATGGAAGGTACTGACGGTGATTACGGAAAGGAACGGATGCAGATCCTTGCGGAGCTCATGCGGCTGCGTCAGATCTGCTGTGAACCGTCCCTGTGCTTTGAGGGCTATAAGGGCGGATCCGCGAAGTTTGACACCTGTATGGAGCTTCTCATAAACGGAACGTCAGCAGGGCATAAGATCCTTCTGTTCTCCCAGTTTACATCGATGCTTGAGATCATCGCGAAGCGCCTGAAAAAGGAGAAGATCCCATTTTATCTGCTCACCGGCTCCACGCCGAAGCGGGACCGCATGCAGATGGCCTCCTCGTTCCAGAAGGACGATGTGATGGTGTTCCTGATCTCCCTGAAGGCCGGCGGAACGGGGCTGAACCTTACGGCTGCGGATGTGGTGATCCACTACGATCCGTGGTGGAACGTGGCGGCCCAGAATCAGGCCACAGACCGTGCCCACAGGATCGGACAGGAGAATCAGGTCTCCGTATTCAAGCTCATCACGAAGCACACCATTGAGGAGAATATCCTGAAGCTTCAGGAGATGAAGAGGGATCTGGCGGACACCGTGGTAACCGAAGGGACCGGTGCGCTCAGCAGCATTACGAGAGAAGATCTTATCCGCATGCTGGACGAAGATTTGTAAGAGCTGTGTCCGACTGTTGCGGACACAGAAATGACATAAGAAAATCGACAGAAAATTGCAAAGCTTTTTCGGTGGATCTATGATAGCATAGAAAAAGAAAAGCGGACGATGCAGGGACCGGCGTGGAAACACAAAGGGAGGCGTCAGAGAAGCTGAACTTAATAAAATATACCGGAAAAAGAGGTCAAAAAAGATGAGAAAAATAAACAGAATGATTCCGATCGCGCTTGCGTGCGCAATTTTCGCGGCACAGCCGGCACAGGCGGCTTTGATTATCCGCGCGGACGGAACCACAACAGATACAAAGAAGGCACAGACAACACAGACGACCGGCACACAGGACGGGAACGAAGGCGGACCCGGATATGAAACATCGGATTCATCGACCGGCACAAACCAGAAGCAGGTAAGTGACGCGGCAAAAGCCGCCGCGGATGCCATCGCGAAGCCGGAGATCTCATCAGAGGCTGGAGTTCTCTATGATGTGACGAACGGAAGGGTTCTATTTGAGAAGAACGCCGATGAGAAGCTTGCTCCGGCCAGCACCGCAAAGCTTATGACAGCGCTTCTCGTTTTGGAAAAAGCAAAGCTGGATGACAAAGTGACGTTTTCAAAAACAGCAGTCACAGATCTGGAGGCCGGCGCTGTGAAGATCGGGCTTGTGGAAGGGGATCAGGTGGCTGTAAAGGACTGCCTCTACGCGCTTCTTTTAAAATCAGCCAACGAAGTCGCCAACGGACTTGCGGAACACGTTTCCGGCAGTATTTCAGGTTTTTCGGAGCTGATGAATGCGAGGGCTCGTGAGCTTGGATGTACAAATACACATTTCGTGAATCCGAATGGATTAAACTCGGATGAACAGTATACCACATGCCGCGACATGGCAAAGATCGCGGCGGCGGCATTTGCGAATCAGACGCTCTGTGAGATCGATTCCACATTGAGTTATCAATTCCCGGCGACAAAGGCAGCCTCCGCGAGAACCATCACTCCGGGCCACAAGATGCTCTACCCGAAGGATTCCAGATACTACGCGGGAATCGTCGGAGGAAAGACCGGTTATACTTCAAAGGCTGGGAACACGCTGGTGACCTGTGTGGAGAAAGACGGTGTCCGCATGGTTGCGGTGGTCTTAAAATCAAGAAGTACCCATTATGCGGATACAAAGCTGATGCTGGACTATGGTTATCAGTATGTGAACACAGAGAACGCCGGAACCACATCCACAGGGAAGCAGACAACTGCCGGACACTGGGTTCCGGATAACGGCAGTTGGAGATATGAGTTCACTGACGGAACGAAGGCTGTCGGAACGATCTATACGATCGATGCGGCTGACTTTGGTTTTGATACGGAAGGAAAGATGGTAACCGGATGGAAGATGTTCGGTACCGAGTGGTATTATTTTGAGTCCAACGGAACCATGGTAAAGAATGCCTGGAGACAGGATTCCGGCAAGTGGTTTTACCTGGGATCTGACGGTAAGATCGTAAAAAATACGACCATCGGCGGCCAGTATGTCGTAGGCGCGGATGGCGCATGGATCCAGTAGGAAAGAGGATCAGAGCCGTACCTGTATTCCGGTGGATCCGGTATGCGCGTGGATGGCGGATCGGTGAAAAAAAGAGAAGACAAGGAGAAGGATCATGAAAGAAAGAGTAAAAGTAATGCAGGATATGTACGAGAACCGTACAACAAACAAGAAGGCAGCAGGATGCACCGTTATTATCAGCGGGGAAATGAAGGAAGCGATGGATAAGATCATCGCAAAGCATCCGGAGTATAAGAGCTATGCGCAGGCTTTCGCAGGTGTTGTTGAGCGCGGAATCCAGGTATTTGAGGAGGAATAATCCGATTTGGGGACAGCAGCGTTTCTGGCGGCGGGTGTCATGGCATTTGGTGCCGGCTGCCTGGCACGTTCCCGGTATGAGAGGGACTGCCTTGTAACGGAAGAGTACCGGATCGCCTCGGAAAAGATCCATGGCCCGGGGAAGACCATTGTTTTTCTGACGGATCTCCACAATAAGGAATTCGGGCAAGAAAACAGCCGCCTGATGGAAGCTGTGCGGAGGGTAAATCCGGATGCCGTGCTTTTTGGCGGGGACGGGATGGTCGCAAAAAGAGGAAATTCCGATATCAGAATTCCGCTTGCACTTTTAACAGGACTGGCGAAAGAGTTTCCGGTATACTGCGGAAATGGAAATCATGAGTGCCGGCTGCTCTGGAAATCAGATATTTACGGGGACACATATGAAAACTACCGGACAGCCCTCGAAAATGCCGGGATCCGTTATCTTTCCAATGAAGCGGCGGATCTCGGCCGTGACATCAAAATCTATGGTCTTGATCTTCCGAAGAGTGCTTATCTGCCAGGGGGCGGAGAAATTCCGGCAGGACTTTTAAAGGACGCTCTGGGAGAACCGGATCCCGAAAGGTTCTGTCTCCTTCTCGCTCACTCCCCGTTGTTTTTTGAGGAGTATGCGGACTGGGGAGCAGATCTTACACTTTCCGGACATTTTCACGGCGGAACTATCCGGCTTCCCATTGTCGGCGGAGTCATGACGCCCCAGTATCAGTTCTTTTATCCGCGCTGTGCGGGGAATTTTGAACTTCCGGGAAACGGAAAAGAGAAGAGCCGGATGATCGTCGGACGGGGGCTTGGAACCCACTCGATCAATATCCGGCTGAATGACAAGCCGCAGGTGGTTGTTGTGCACCTCTGCGGAATATAAAAAGAGTGTGCGCCTGCACATTCTTTTTTGCGGTTTTATGTCAAATTGTTGGACACGGACTTCCGGAATGGAAGACTGTAACATTATATCTGAGGTGCATATGGAATTATCGTACAAACTGGAAAAGTTTGAAGGTCCTCTGGATCTTCTGCTCCATCTGATCGAAAAAAATAAAGTGAATATCTATGATATCCCGATCGCCGAGATCACGGATCAGTATATGGAGTACGTGCGGCAGATGGATGAAGAAAATCTGGATGTGGTCAGCGAATTTCTGGTGATGGCGGCGACTCTTCTTGATATTAAAGCAAGGATGCTGCTCCCAAAAGAAGTGAATGAGGAGGGCGAGGAGGAAGATCCGAGAGCGGAGCTTGTGATGCGTCTTCTGGAATATAAGAAATACCGGCTGATGTCGGAGGAGTTAAAGGACATGGAGTATGGGGCAGATCGCGTATTCTATAAAGATCCGACGATCCCGGCTGAGGTCCGGGAGTATGTGGAGCCGGTGGATCTCGATAAGCTTCTGGACGGAGTGACCCTCACAAAGCTCCAGAAGATCTTCGAGTCGGTGATGAAACGGCAGCAGGATAAGATCGATCCGGTCCGCAGCACCTTTGGGACGATCAGGAAAGATCCGGTGAGTCTGGAGGACAAGATTACCTCAGTTCTCGGTTATGCGAGAAAACACCGGAAATTCAGCTTCCGGCAGATGCTGGAAAAACAGAAAGATAAGACGGAAGTCGTCGTGACATTCCTGGCGCTTTTAGAACTCATGAAGGTGGGGAAGATCCATCTGACTCAGGAACATCTCTTTGACGACATGTATATCGAATCACTTGAGCCGGAAGGCGGGGAAGAGGACGAGGATATTGTAGTCACGACTGTCCAGTAGATCAGCATATGTTTTGCGCTGACAACAGGAAAACATGGGATGACAGGGTGATATGACGGTGGAGGAAATTGAATGAGAGTGGAAAACCTGAAAAAGCAGGAGTCTGTTGTGGAGTCTGTGCTGTTTACCATGGGGCAGTCTGTGGAGATCCGCCAGCTTGCGGCGGCATTGGAATCGGATGAGGAGACGGCCGTTCAGGCCGTGGAACGCCTGAAGGAGAACTATGATAAAAGGAAAGCGGGTATGCAGATCGTGCGTCTCGATGACAGCTACCAGATGTGCAGCCGCACAGATTACTATGAACACCTGATCCGGGTGGCGGCGACACCGAAAAAACAGGTGCTGTCGGATGTGGTAATGGAGACACTGGCGATCATTGCTTACAAGCAGCCGGTGACGAAGGCAGATATCGAGAAGATCCGCGGTGTAAAATCGGATCACGCGGTGAACCGCCTTGTGGAGTATGATCTGGTGTACGAGGCGGGACGCCTCGACGCGCCGGGAAGACCGGCACTTTTTGCCACAACGGAGGAATTCCTGCGCCGTTTCGGTGTCGGATCCACGGAACAGCTTCCGGAGATGAACGTGGAGCAGAGGGAGGAGATCCGGAGTGAGGTCGAGGAGGAACTGAACCTTAAGATCGATGAGGAAGGTCATCTGCTCGATGAGCCGGAATGTGCCGCAAAGACGGAAGAGAGTGAAAAGGACGCCATGACAGGCGATAAAGAGAGCGATATAGAAAATGAGGATAACAGCGAAGGCTGCGAGGAGGATTCCATATCATGAAATGCAGTGAGATCAAGGTGATCAAAAAAGACGGGACAAAGGAAGAATTCAATGTCCAGAAAGTCCTTGCAGCGGTGAATAAGTCCGCAAACCGCGCAATGATAAACTTCTCAAAGGCTGAGAGTAAATTTATCTGTGAGTTCGTAGAAGAGAAGGCAGAAGATCTTGGACAGGCGGAGGTACCGATCGCCCAGATGCATAACATTGTTGAGGGGGCGTTGGAGCGCGTCAATCCAGCTGTTGCGAAGAGCTACCGTTATTACCGCAACTACAAGCAGGATTTCGTCCAGATGCTGGATGAGGTCTACAAAAAGAGCCAGTCCATCATGTACATCGGTGACAAGGAGAACAGCAACACCGACAGTGCTCTGGTCTCAACAAAACGGAGCCTGATCTTTAACGAATTAAATAAATCCCTATACCAGAAGTTCTTCATGACCGTTGAGGAGCTTCAGGCATGCCGTGATGGATATATCTACATCCACGACATGTCCGCAAGACGCGACACGATGAACTGCTGTCTTTTTGATGTCAATGAGGTTTTAAGCGGCGGCTTTGAGATGGGAAACATCTGGTACAACGAGCCGAAAACGCTGGATGTTGCCTTTGATGTCATTGGCGATATCGTCTTAAGCGCCGCGAGCCAGCAGTACGGTGGTTTTACCGTGCCGAGCGTAGAAAATATCCTTGCGCCTTACGCGGAGAAGTCCTACGGAACCTATATCGCAAAGTACATCGACCTCGGTCTCGAGGAGGAGAAAGCGAAAGAGGTGGCATGGAATGACGTGCAGCGTGAGATGGAACAGGGATTTCAGGGCTGGGAATACAAGTTTAACTCCGTCTCCTCCAGCCGCGGAGATTATCCGTTTATTACCATGACGGCAGGGACAGGAACCAGCCGGTTTGCGAAGATGGCCACTATCACGATGTTGAATGTGCGAAAAAAAGGTCAGGGAAAAGAAGGACACAAGAAGCCGGTTCTGTTCCCAAAGCTCGTGTTTTTATATGATGAAAACCTTCATGGACCGGGAAAAGAGCTGGAGGACGTCTTTGAGGCAGGAATCGAGTGCTCCGCAAAGACCATGTACCCGGACTGGCTGTCTCTGACCGGAGAGGGATATATCGCCGGCATGTATAAGAAGTATGGAAAGATCATAAGCCCCATGGGATGCCGCGCTTTCCTTTCTCCCTGGTATGAGAGGGGAGGAATGGAACCGGCGGATGAGAAGGACGTACCAGTGTTTGTCGGCCGTTTCAATATCGGTGTTGTGAGCCTGCATCTTCCGATGATCTTAGCGAAGGCGAGACAGGAGAGCAGGGATTTCTACGAGGTTTTAGATTATTATCTGGAGCTGATCCGCAAGATCCATATCCGCACCTACGCATATCTTGGAGAACTGCGTGCGTCCACAAATCCCCTTGCCTACTGTGAGGGAGGATTCTACGGCGGACATTTAGGCCTTCACGATAAGATCAAGCCGCTGTTAAAGACAGCAACAGCCTCCTTTGGGATCACAGCGTTCAACGAGCTTCAGCGGCTTTATAACGGAAAATCCCTTGTGGAGGACGGTGCGTTCGCCATTGAGGTATTGAAGCATATCAATGGGAAAGTGGAGCAGTTTAAGCATGAGGACGGAAATCTTTACGCGATCTACGCCACTCCGGCGGAGAACCTCTGCGGTCTGCAGGTAAAACAGTTTCGGAAGAAGTACGGAATTGTGGAGAACGTTTCCGACCGGGAGTACGTCAGCAACGGTTTTCACTGCCACGTGACAGAGGATATTACCCCGATCCAGAAACAGAATCTGGAACACCGTTTCTGGGAGCTCTCCAACGGCGGGAAGATCCAGTATGTGAAATACCCGATCGATTATAACAAAGAAGCGATCCGCTCCCTGGTGCGCCGTGCCATGAAGATGGGATTCTATGAGGGCGTGAATTTGTCCCTGTCCTACTGTGACGACTGCGGTCATGAAGAGTTAAATATGGATGTGTGCCCGGTGTGCGGAAGCAGGAACCTGACGAAGATCGACCGGATGAATGGATATCTGAGCTATTCCCGTGTGAAAGGCGATACAAGATTAAATGACGCGAAGATGTCCGAGATCGCTGAGAGAAAGAGCATGTGATAAAACCAGTTTGCAGTGCGGCAATTAAGGCGGAAGCATGCGTTGTAAGTTTACTTACATAAGCATGCTTCTGTCTTAATTGCCATAGGGCGAACGCCCGAGAGATTCTTGTTTTCATGCAAATGAAAACAAGAATATGAGCACTGCAAACGTATGAAATGTGGCTCAGAAAAATGTGTTGCAAGCTTACTTACATAAGCATGCTTCACCCCAGAGACAGATCAAATTGAAAAGGAAAAACAAATGCGATACCACAACATAACAAAAGAGGACATGTTAAACGGTGACGGCCTGCGCACAGTCTTATGGCTGGCAGGCTGCAGCCATGCCTGTCCGGGCTGCCAGAATCCGGTGACCTGGGACGTGAAGGGCGGACTTCCGTTCGATGAGGCAGCGAAAGAGGAGCTTTTTGAGGCACTTTCCCCAGCCTGGATCTCAGGAGTGACTCTTTCCGGCGGTGACCCGCTCCACTGGCAGAACCGGAAGGAGACAGGAAATCTCATCGAGGAGATCCACAAAAAATTCCCGGAAAAGACCATCTGGCTGTATACAGGATTTCTCTGGGAAGACATCAAAGACCTCCCGTTCTTAAAATATGTGGATGTTCTCGTCGACGGTCCTTTCGTTGAAGCGGAAAAAGATGTGACCCTGCACTGGAAAGGCAGCGCGAACCAGAGAGTGATCGACGTGAAAAAGAGCCTGGCACAGGGAAGTGTAGTTCTTTACGAGTCAAAATAGAATAATGGAGTGAAGGAGGAAAGCACATGTTCACAAAGTATATACTCTGTATTTTAACGATTGAATGGGCCGTGATTGGTACCTGGCTGTTAAAGGGAAAAGGAAAGTCCTACGAGCGGATTCAGAAGAACGATAAGATCCATGAAAAAGACCGTTTCATCCGCTTTCAGGGAATGAACCTTTTGTATCTTGCCCTGACTTCTTTCCTCGCCCTGCTCACAACATTCGCAGGCTCCGACCGCCTCACACTCCTCTTTTTCGCCGCCGTCTGCCTGTGTCTGTTCGGCCGGCTCCTCTACGGAAACTGGAAATTCGGCGGGAAGATCTGGATCAGATGGTAAATAAATACAGCAGAGATTTGACCTGACAGGTGGATCTCTGCTGTATTTTTTCATTCCATATTATGCGTTCTTCTCCGCATCCTGTTCCCTCGCGTTCATGATCAGCATCTGAAGCCGGTTCTCGATGTTTGCGAAGCTGACATCCGGATCGTAATCGAGAGGAAGGATCTGGACATCCGGGTAGAGCTCCTTTAACCGCTTTGAGATCCCGCGTCCCACCACGTGGTTTGGCAGACAGCCGAAGGGCTGCAGGATCACGAAGGCGCGGCATCCATTTGCTGCGTGGTGCAGGATCTCCCCCGGGATCAGGACGCCCTCTCCGGCATCAAAGGTGTGATGGATGATCGGGTCGCTGTCCTTTACGAGTTCCGGGAGCCGGACTGCCGGATGATCGTAGAGCGGATGGGATTTCGCAATTTTGTCTGCCGCGTCGTGGGCGAGATCGAAGAACCGATCGGCCATCCGGTACCACATCTTTTCCGGAAACGGTTTATTTAAGTGGTACTCCTGGACCTGCATATCCCGGTAGAAGTAGGACTTCTGGATGACATCGGACATGCGTGCCTCGATGATCTCGAAACCATTCTGCTCTAAAAACGCCTCAATATCGTGGTTTGCTCCCGGATGGAAGTTTAAGAGGTACTCGCCGACGATCAGCACGGTAGGTCTCGGATGGGAGCGGTCGTAAGGAACCTGCTTCAGGATCTCGATGGCCTTTGAAAATCCATGCTTTGCGCCGGTGACTCCACGGGATGCGAGACCGTCGATTACGGAGTCCAACGCACGGTCGAAGGCAGCGTCGGCACTACCCTTCGTGAGCTCATATGGCCGGATCTTCCGCAGAAGCTCCTCTAAAATATCGATCATCGGGAGGGCATAGGCGATCCGGAGAGCCGATGGGAGACTTAAGCGAAAACCAGGATGAAGGTTGTGGAAGTCCGTGTCATCATTCGTGAGGATCGGCACATCGGAAAATCCCGCGTCATCCAGTGCTTTCCGAAGCAGAGCGCTGTAATGGGTCAGGCGGCAGTCACCGATGTACTTTCCGGTGGCGATGGCAACTTCTTTTCCGTTATATTTTCCGCTCTCCAAAGCGGCAAGTGCCTCGCCGATGACGATCTGGGCAGGGAAGCAGATGTCGTTATGGACATACTTCTTTCCGAGGCGGATCGCCTCATCACGGCCGACAGGCAGCGGCTCCGCGCGGAGTCCCTGCTTAGCCATGGCTGCCGACATGACGCGGCAGAAGGCATGGGAGGTGTTCGGAACCAGGACGATGCGCTGTTTCCGGTCGCTCTTTTTGTATTTTACCGGGTACGGATCGGGGAGGGCGTGAACCTCTACGTTCTCATGTTTCTCCCTCTGCATGCGGATCGTTTCAATAAAGGAGCGGACACGGATCCGCAGAGGTCCCTGGATCTCACTCTCGTCGAGCTTTAAGATAAGCGGGATTTTTCCGGAGACCTGTTTCATGAGTCTTATGATCTCGTCGGAAAGGTACGCGTCATGTCCGCAGCCGAAGCTTACGATCTGGACATATTCCAGATGCGGATTCTCGGCGGCGATGACGGCGGAGCCCAGCATTCGCGCGTGATAGTTGTTTACCACATCCAGGCGGCTGTTCGTGAGATCCACGTCGTTGACGCCCGGGACCGCGTCGGCGGTGAGCACCGGGATGCCGAGACTCGTGAACATCTCCGACAGGCTGTGGTTGACCAGTGGATCGTTCTGGTAGGGTCTCGATGCCAGGATCACAGCGTAGTGGTTCTCCTCCGTCACCTGATCTAAGATCGCCTTGCCGGCGGCGGAAAGCTCCTGATGAAAGGAATTCTCTGCCATGTCGGCAAATCGGATCGCATTCCTGATTTCCTCGTCCGGAATATTGTAAGTGTCTTTTATGTATTTTGTCAGCTGTTCGTCCCGGTCCTTGTTTGTGTACCAGTGGAACAGAGGATCGTCAAATGGAATTCCGAAAACATGTTCCGGGTTATCGGAGTTCTTGATGACGAGAGGATAGCCCTTTACGATGGCGCACATCCACTCGCTGGTCTTCTCCTTATTTTCCGACTGCACGGAGGTGATGGATGGCATAAAGATCCGGTCCACATGCATCTTCGCGAGGCTGCGGATATGGCCGTGGACAAGCTTTGCCGGGAAGCACACCGTGTCAGAAGCCACCGCGTAGAGACCTTCCTCGTAGAGCTTGTGGTTGCTGGTGGCGGATACGCGGACTGTGAAGCCTAAGGAGCGGAAAAATGTGGACCAGAAGGGCATGGTCTCCCAGAAGGAGAGTACCCGCGGGATTCCGATCGTGATATTCCGGTCAGTCACATGTTCCGGTACCGGGTAGTCTTTCCAGAGTAAGGACTCGCGGATCTTATAGCAGTTCGGGACCTTTGCCTGCGCCTCCTCCCGTTCCCGCTGGAGCTTCCGGACTGCCGGGTCCTTCGGGTCGCCTAAGACCTCGCCGCGCTCGCATCGGTTGTTTGTGACCCAGGACTGGCCATTGGAGAAACGGACGATGGTGCGCTTGCAGTGGTTCGTGCAGAACGGACACGGCATGTTGGCTTCCTGGGTGTAGGAGAAGGAATCCATGGCATCAAGGCCGATGAACGTCCTCTTTTTCTTTCCGTCCGCCATTGCCTCCTTTGTGAGGATCGCGGCGCCGATGGCACCCATCATGCCCGGGTACGAGGCGCGGATGATCTTTCTGCCGGTGTACTGCTCAAAAGCCCTTAAAACGGCGTCGTTCCGGAACGTTCCGCCCTGGACCATGATCCTGTCGCCAAGGGAATCCAGATTCGAGATGCGGATGACCTTCGTGAAGACGTTCTCGATGATGGAACGGCAGAGTCCCGCCATGATGTCCTCCGGCTTTTTGCCGTTTCTCTGCTCGGTGACGATACTGCTGTTCATGAAGACGGTGCAGCGGCTGCCGAGGACTGCCGGATCTTCCGACCGAAAGGCGGCGGAGGCGATCTCCGTCACCGGGATCTTTAAGGTGGAGGCAAAGTTTTCAAGGAAGGAACCGCATCCCGAGGAACATGCCTCGTTTACAAGAATGTTCGTGATGATCCCGTGGTCCAGCCAGATAGCCTTCATATCCTGGCCGCCGATATCGAGAAGGAACGTGATATCCGGCATGTACTGGAAAGCGGCCCTCGCGTGGGCAACGGTCTCCACAACGTGGTACTCGGTGGAAAACGCCTTGGAGAACAGCAGCTCGCCGTATCCGGTAGAGCCGCAGCCGAGAATATCTAAATTCACTCCGGCATCACGGAACCGGTTCCTCATGGTGATCAGGGCGTTCTTTGCCACCGTCAGGGGGTCACCCTGGTTGGAGGCGTAGAAGAAGTCCAGAAGCTTTCCGTCATCGCCCATGAGGACGAATTTCGTGGTGGTGCTTCCGGAGTCGATGCCGAGCCATGCCTGGACGGTAGTTCCAGGAGTCAGGGGCGGAGGTGTGAAATCTCCCTTGGGATGTTCCTTTAAAAATGTGTCATATTCTTCTTTGGATGTGAAGAACGGCGGTGCCGTCTCTGCATGCTCGGTGAGACGCTTATTTTTGATCGTTTCCTGGACATGTTCCAGTCTGGATACCCAGTCTTTCAGGGAAGAATAGGAAAAAGAGCCTGCATTCGCATCGTCTTCGGTCTCTCTGAACATGCCGTTTAAGGAAAGGGCAGCGCCGTAGGCTACCATGATTTCCGGGTGTTCCGGAACAAGGCGTTCCCCTTCTTTTAAGTTCAGCCGATCGGAGAATACATCAATGAGCTTCGGGTTGAAGGTTAAAGGTCCGCCCTCAAAGACAACGGGGGTGCGGATATCGAGCCCCTGCGCCAATCCTCCGATGGTCTGCTTGGCGATGGCATGGAAGGAGGAGAGGGCGATATCTGCCTTCGCGACCCCCTGGTTCAACAGAGGCTGGATATCGGTCTTCGCGTAAACACCGCAGCGGCCGGAGATATCGTAGACGCAGGTTCCATTTCCTGCCAGCTCATTCATCTTTTCCGGCGCTGTCTGGAGAATCGAAGCGACCTCGTCGATGAAGGCACCGGTTCCGCCGGCACAGCTTCCGTTCATGCGCATGTCTGCGACATTTAAAGTGCCGGTCCGCGTGTCGTTTTTAAAGAAAATGATCTTCGCATCCTGTCCGCCGAGCTCGATGGCGGTTCCCACAGTCTCGTAGGTCTTCTTTAAGGCGATGGAGTTAGCAACGACCTCCTGGATATAGGGGGTGCCAGCCGCCTCCGCTACAGGCTTTGCGCCGGAACCGGTGAGAATGATCCTGGCGTCACAGTCAGGAAAACGCTCTGCCGCTTCACGGATCGCGAAGAGGACGCTGGCGAGCTGGTCCGCGTGGTGGCGGCGGTAGTCAGAGTATAAAAGTGTCTCGGTCCCGGCATCCAGGACCGTGATCTTTGTTGTGGTGGAACCGACATCGATTCCGATCAGTAACTTTTTCATAATCGTATTCTTTCATATTGATAACAGTCCGATTGCTTTGAAGGTGACGGTTATCTTTTTCTCTGTTAGTCCTTATCTGTATAGTTTAGAAAGAAAAAAGGCATAAAACCGTTTTGCATCTAAAATCATGCCGATTTCTGCCAATTCATTCAGTATTTTAGTGCCTGAATTTTTAAAAGTCAAGAATTGCGTGGGATGGAAAAGGGAAAATAGTGCTAAAATTTCGCTAAGATAGTGCAAAAATGGCGGAAAATACGGGAAGTCAGCGAAAAAGAGGAGACTTGAAAAAAGAAAGAAAAAAGTCGAAAACAGCAGTTGCGGCGGTGTGCTGGATACAGGTAAAAATCAGATTAAAGCTGGAAAAATAACTATTTGAAGAAAAAGGCATGTAAAAATCAGAGAAATTTGATCCACATGCCTTTTATAGGAAGTTCTATCATTCTTTTACGAGAACTTTTGTGATTTCTGCAATATAAACAGTGTGATAATCTTTCTCCGGATACCATTTTCCATCGTTCTCTTTTGCGATAAAGTTCTCCGGCTTGATCTCATCCTCGTAGAGCTTCCTGCACACGAAGACCATGTCGGCCTCCTCGAAAGCAGCTGTTCCGTCTGTGAAATACGGGGTAAGTCCAGCTTCTTTGACCTTGTCGCAGTCGCGGCCTGACTTGGAACCGCAGATGGAGAGTGCCTGCTTGTACTCCGGTCCGTAGAAGGACAGGGTAAATGTATCGTTTGCGTCCACGAATTTCTTTGTGTAGCGCTGCGGACGGATATAGCAGGTGGCAACATTCTTGCCCCAGAGGACGCCGAGACCGCCCCAGCTTGCTGTCATGGTGTTACAGCCGGATTCGTCGCCAGCGGTGATGAGCATCCACTCGGAACCGATCTTTGTGAAGGGATTAAAATTCAGACTTTTGATATCAACTTCTTTGAATGCCATGGAAAAATCTCCTTTCAGTGATAAAACTGATTTTATTATAAAATGAGATAAAATAAAATGCAAATAGTTTGTTTTTTGCAAAATAGAAAAAGCTGAGGAATTCCCTATTACATAAAAAGACGCATTAAAAAAATATGACAGCGGAAGTCTATGGAAAAAAAGTGCGGGATGCAGAAA
>OLQS01000696.1_pt1 | contig 22223 bp, 21 predicted proteins | sample 1672291 | NCBI WGS metagenome assembly OLQS01 (sample SAMEA3136668, study PRJEB25190) | human gut metagenome | biome: human gut; feature: human-associated habitat; material: faeces | place: Austria | collected 2013
CCTATATTTCAAAACGATCCTATTGGAGTCTCTATAGATTTTATACTAAAAGGTTCTCATAAGACATACAGATATGTATTGGTTACGGCATTGTTAGCTAAGAGCGTCAATAAAGATGTTGATATTTTGAGCCTTCAAGCAAAAGATAGCTCCGTTGGAGCATATGATGCAAGAAGCCTATGTCATAAGGTAATAGTTCCATTTGAAAGGAGTACTTATCCTAATAGTCTTGGCGGTTCAAACGAACCCTTCTTGAATAAACCTGCCCGTTTCCAACGACTGGCTATGACTAATGCCGTTAGAAGTGGTAACGATTCGAAAATTCTTGAAAGTATGATAAATACTTTGTCGGAAATCAAAACAAAGGAACAAGCACAGATATACTTATCGTCAGCTTTGTATACCTTGCAACATATCTATAGTGAAGTTAAGGAAAAATATTCAATTCCAGATTTGGAGATTGAGGATGAAACAAATCCTCAATCCATCCTAGACTATGTGAATACTCTCATTAAAAATTCATTTGAAGGTGAAATGTGTCCATTAGTTGTTGCTGCTATAGAACACCTTTATTATAAAGGGGCAAAGACTGTGGTTCCGCATAAAGTTAATGAAAGTGGGGCATCTTCAAAGGAGGTTGGCGATATTGACATTTTTGACAATGCGGAACAATTGGTGTCATCTATCGAAGTTAAGGATAAAGACTTTACAAAAGAAGATGTGGAACACGCTATTGCAAAATTTGCACAAGCTCAGATAGAAAAAAGCCTTTTTATATTTGGCAAGCATGTTAACTTTGAACAGCATGAAGTACATGAAACGGCAGCTGTACTCGGGAAAAAAGGATATTTTTGTTCAGTAGTATCAATCCTTGATTTTGTACGTATGCGTCTATATTCTATGAATGGAGATGTCTCAATAAATCAATTGGCTCATCTGTTATTGGAGTATGCCAAACAGATAAATGCTAAAGATGATACTATTGAATGGATTAAAACATGTACAATTGAATTTGGCTTATAATCATGCAGCAGATAAAAACAATAAATGATTTACAAAAACTTATCCAAAACGAAATAGAAGAATCAACCGTTTTGGAATATAAGGGTTCTTTTGCAAAACAAAATCCAAAATGGAAAGAAGAATTGGCTAAAGACATTAGTGCGTTGGCTAATTCCAATGGAGGTACTATTATATTTGGAATAAGAGAAAAAGAGAGTGAAGGGGGAAATTCTATACCTAAAGAATTGCTCCCTATACCAAATACAGAAATGTCAAAAGACAAACTATCTCAACTTTTATCATCAAATATTCAGCCAAAAATTGAAGGGTTGGAAATCACATATATATCACATGACGAAGAAAGTGGTTTTTATGTTGTTTCTGTACCTCGCAGCAATACTGCACATCAAAATAGGCTTTCACATGTTTATTATAAAAGGAGAAATGCCACAGTAGAGGCTATGGAGGATTATGAAATTAGAGACGTAATGAATCGGAGCAAAACTCCAATAATTGATATTGATTTCACTTTGTTAGTCACAAAAATAGATGTAACTCAAAATAAAACTCCTTTTGGTCTCTTTACAGCAAACAAAATAGAAGAAAGGAGTACGAGATATGAATACACCTTAAAATTTCGGGCTGTAAATAATGGGCAAATTCTTGCAAAGTATGTAAATTTCTATATTTATATTCCCCAGCAAATAGTAGAACAGTCTAAAGAATATGACTTAGAGGATGGTTATTCTGTGATATATGAGGACAATACAATTAGGGATGTTGTCGGTTTCGAATTAGGAAGACCCCTATATGGTCCAGCTCGTTATGACCCAATACTTCCAGGTATGTGCGACAGAAAACATTCTTTAAAATTGTGTATTGATAAAATTAAAGAAATTGTTAATTTGCCGTGTATCAAATATGAAATTCATGCAGATAATGCACCTACAAGATTGAAAGAAATAAAATGGGAGAAAGTTACGATTGAACAGCAAAGTAAGGAAGAGTACATAGACAATGTGCCTCACTTCGCGCCAAATATCTAATGACACAGTCCACAATTTTATGTAAATGGAAACGGAGTCCTATTGTATGTATTCCTTGGACCTGTAAAATAAACCGTGTCAGTAATATTTCTGATATGTTCACAACGTAAAATATGCATACAGATTCTTGTGTAATAACGTTCTAAGATAGAATTTATGGCGAAAAAATTTAACAACCAACATAAAGGAGATTATTTTGAGAATTTGGTTTTCAAGAAATTAAAAGAGCTTATTAAAAATCAAGATATACCTGGCGTATCACGGTATAACGAGATTTTTTTACACAAGCAATATGCCAGTAAAACTGCACCTGACGTTATGTTGAATCCAGATATAACTATAGAAGTATATTCTAACTCAAACAAGGAAACATGGAGTAACCTTCTTGTTGTTGAATGTAAAAATCACGGAAGAAAGATTGATAACTCTATATATCGTGAGTTTGTGGGGAATCTTTCTGATTATCCGCGTTCAGGAGTTCGTGGTATAATGGTTTCGTCTGCAGGTTTTACTCAACAAGTGATTACATTAGCTCAAAGTGATAATATTGCACTAGTTGTATTGTCTGAACAGAGTGATTGGGAAACGATTATTTGGAGAAAAATAAATAGTTTTGAACAGCATCAATTTGGACATAAAGTTTTAACTGGTGAAGCATCAACTAGCTATCCAATAGTATATTCTGGAAATTCGTTTGTTACAGTTTCGGATTTATTACAAGAATGCGGCATTCCGATGTCAAAGGCATTACATATACCATTTATGGAAGATAATGTGATTTGTAAAAAAGTGGAAGATATTCTGCAAAATACCAAATACTTAATAAAGGAGAATTTTATAGATTGTTGTTTCTCTCTAATCGCTCCCAATTACAAATTTGATTTTGTTGAAATGCAAGAAGATTGTTTAGGCAAATGCGATTTCAAAGAACATGTAATTACTATTAATTCATCATTGAGCAAACATCGTCAAAATTTTACCATTGCTCATGAATTAGGACATATAGCTTTACATTCGTCTATCGTAGAAAACTTATTTTCAATTGAAGACAGAGAAAGTGACAAGAATACGATTATTAGTAAATCAATCTATGGTAGAATGGAGTATCAGGCTAACACCTTTGCATCGTACCTTCTTATGCCTAATATTCCATTCATGGCAGAAGTAAATAAGCTTTTCAAAGAAAATTGGATTACAACAGGTAGACTTTATCACGATTATCAACCATGCAATATACGAGATTGTAACGTAGTAGTGGAGCATTATCGTCCAAGTTTAATGTGTCTCAAGAAGCGGTTATTGTTCGTTTGAAACGCGCCAATCTCTACATAGAAGGAGAACGTTGTAATCCTTTACATGAACATATGAGACGTAATTCTTGGTGGTAAAAAGGAGACTGACCAAACTGTTTCCTATTGTTATTACGTTGCAAATGATACTTTATGTGGCACAATATACCACTAATCCCACCCCCACCGTATAAACGAGCAAGAATATCACCAAGACTTTCATCCAGAAATCCGAATACCAAACGCCTTCATTCCGTCTGAGCATTTTGCGCATATTGGATTCATGTTCGGTAATAAGTTTCGTTTGTTCGGCACGGTGATTTGCCAACACTGAAGTCCAACTATTTATAGAATGGTCTATGAGTTGCCTAAGTTCGGTAAGCTGCTCGGGAGTGATGGTTGCCTTGAATTCCGTGTCTCGTTCTGCTTTCACAATGGCATTGCAGATGCCATTGACTATATTATCACAACTGCCAACTGCCGCTTTGAGCGCACCCTCAATGTGACATTCGGCAGCAATGGCCTTCTCCAAATCCGCATTGAACTTTATCAGCGTTTCTTTTGCCTCTATTATCTCAACGAGAAGTTTATCTACTTCTGATTTTTCAGCCTCAATTTGCTGGTTGATTTCAACCTTCTCCAGCATGTCATTGACATTTATAGGCGATGTGCCCCTTGATTTTCCTATACCCATGTTCTTGTATTTATAAAAAGTGAATTATCTGTGCAGCCCTCTCCTGCGTTTGCACATGCTGTTTGCCATTCTTGCACATCGGCGTGCCCATTCCAGTTCATCTTCGTCCTTGTCTCGTCCCCAGCCACCGGTGTCAGAACCGCCACCTCCACTTGAAGTCGCCATACTTGTAGCAGCATCCAAATATCCTGCAAAGAGCAAAAGAGCCGTGTGCTGTATCTCCTCAATCTTTGCCAACGGATGGGCTTCCTTCAAAGAACAATCCTTCCGGATAACATTGTCTGCGGCTTCGGGTATCTCCACATGGTAACTATGATATTCATCTGTCACTATATCGTAATGCTTCATTACATGCTGTGAAGCTGTTGGTGATTGTAAAACAGAAGTCATGTCAGCAGGCCGTGTTTGTCGAGACACGTTTTTTACTGGCTCGAACATCCTTTCCTGCGGATGCAGTTTTGCCCACGTATTTTCTATTTTTGATGGAGTAAGGTTTCGTCCGACACCCAACACGGATGACTTATAAAGGGAGTTACCCCGTTTGATGGAATAGCCATAAACTTTGCCATCACCATTTTCTTGTATGTGCACTTTGTAACCTCGTTTTGTCATTTCCATTTTGTATTGTCGCCAACTGAATTTGTCCATTGTACGAAGTATCTCCATACAACAGTTTGAGATTTCCTGTCTGTGCCGTATGCCGATTTCTTTGGACTGTACCCATCCTCGTTTTTCGTTGATGATATTCGCAGCCATGACTGCCCTCTCACCAATCTTATGGCTATCATTTATTTTTCCATTCATATCCACACGGTTGGCATCAATATGCAGGTGGAGAATACCACTTTTGGCATCGCGGTGTAAGGCGACTATATATTGCGAACCTTTAAGGTTTGTCTGCATTGAGGATGCCCGTTTGGTCTTACTGGAAAGGTCAATAGAGTCAAACACACGGATGAACTCGTCTGCCAAACGTGTCCAGTCATCCATAGACCAATCACGACTTTCCTCTTTGGCTGGGGACAATTCAATTCTTATTACATTCCTTCTAAGCGGTCTGCCCTTGTTTATATTCTCGGCAAACTTTTTCTGCACAAGCATCATTCGCCCATACATCGCCTCTGGCGAAATGCCATCGGGCAACAGGTTGGCTTTGACTATATCCGCTCTATCTTTATTGACAGAATATCTTATGGCATTTGCGCCATGCGATATGGTACTGGCTTTTGCTATCATAATAGGTGGGGAGTTTTATTCAGTAAGGTAATTTTCTATCTGGCTCCAACGATTGATAAGCTGAGTAGCGGCCCTCATCCATTGTTCCACAAACCGGGTATCGCTAAAATACATTGCCCGTCTATCTGCTTGGATGGATTTCACGGCAGCCGCAATACGGATAAGGTCACCCCTCGCATCTGTCAGATTGCACAGGGCTTCCACTTCACGCTCAGACAGCCGTTGCCGTGGGTGCTGCCCTAAGGCGGTACGACGCACGTAGTCGCTCATGGACAAACCGCAGGTCTTTGCAAGTTTTTTCGCTTGGGTATATTCCTGTTCCGTCACTCTGGCTTCAAGTCGCAGGGTGCGCCTTGTAACTGTCTTGGCGTTTTCTTCATTGACATTCTTGTCGGTATTCTTTTTCTTCATGTTCTGTTGCGTTATGGGTAAAACATCAATCTAAAAAGGGACAGCACGGTGGGAGCTTGCGACTGCCGGAATACGCCTATGTGGTACGAATAAGCGAAGCGAATTTGTGCGACATAGGAACTTCTTGCAATACTGTATACAACAACTTCGAGCACACCGTCTTTCTGATAATGATTATGTCGGATTATTCTCTGAAATATTTCTGTTGGATTCTTCCTCTGCCGAGGGCTGTGGAGAAACCGAAACAGAAGGGAAAGAAGAAGATGGGGAGAGTAGTTCGCCATCGTTTGATATAACTGGCAATTTGCCTACAAAAGAAAAACCTGAATCAGAAACGCAATCCTCATTCATAACTTCTATTTGCCTACAATCATTTAAGTTGGGTAAGTTTTTCTCCGTATGGTTATCTAAATCCTCATGTGGAGTTATTTGTAAAACGGGTATCGTATCATCAGATAATGGATAAACATTCTCTTCTTTTTCTTGTCGGTCTTTCAAACGTACATAAAAAGGATTATCTATGCGGTTGCCATTTTCCATCCATGCCGATATACATTTTAGCGTATGAACGCTTGTTCGGTTGCCCTGCATGGATGCGACAATTCCTAACTGGTTCATCTTATCAAGCACACGGGATATGGTCTTCTTGTCATAGCCCAACTTGCTGGACAAATCCACTTCCGAGAGGATGGCTTGCCCCACTTGCAAAGTCGTGGAGAAACCTTTTATAGAATACTCGGTTTCTTTCAATACTGCCGCCTCAATCAGTCGATGCAGGATTTTCATGCGGTCAATACCATATTTGCTCCCTGCCAGATACGCAAGCTGCTCTGACGAAAGTACTATACAATAATTCAAATTCGTTTTCATCGTCTGTCTATTTTGAAGATAGTTTATAAATGGTGCAGCCAAAAGAGAAGATTATCGGTGCATACTGCATCCTCTTTTTGGCATATAATACTCTCTGTCGTATGCGATATGGTCAAGTACGTTTTGCAGCCTGTCCAGTTGTTGGCTGTCCAATACACGGATGGCGGCAATGGTAATGTTCTGTGACGCAATACGCCGATGTTCACAATTCCGTTCTGACATAGTACCGTCACCATCGGCATGAACATTCCGCAGGTAATCATTCACCGCTTCGGTCTGCTCTTTGATTGGATATTCCGCAGGGTAACGGTCTTGAATATACTCCACCATGTGGCTGGCCGCATTTGCAAGTAATGGGTCACGCTTCTGTAATTGTTTGATAAGTTCTTCCTTTCTCATGCTTTCAATTATTTTGTCCCATGTCCCAAGCATATTCCGTAACTTTCTCTTTTCTCTGCTTTTTGTTTTTATTCTTTTTTTCAAAGGTAAGAGGGACAAAGGGACATGATGTTTTTCTTTTCCCTTATTTTGAATATTAGAATGGTAAATTCTGTTCAGTTGGCAATGCCATATTGGTGTCCTCACTTGGTGCGTCCACCCTCACCCACGGATGTTTCGTCCGTCCTGTCTTGTCACAATAAGCGGGATGCAAGCCCTTTACTTTCTCTTGATCACTACGTTTCCAATTAGGAATCATAGACATCAGGCGATTGATGTATTGCGAAGTGTATTTGGATGGATTTCGTCTGACCAAATCATTGGGCATTTCCTCGATAATCTGTCGGGCACAAACCATGTCAAGCGAAGTCATGGTTGAGTTCGGTTCCGAGTATGCTCCCTTCTGATAAGCCAACCGAGTAGGAATAGTCCAACTTGCATACTGCATAGGAACCTCACGTTCCAGATACATTTCCAAATCTTCCATAATAGGGTCAACAAGAATACTGGAGTGTTGTACCTGTACTTCATTGGCTTGAATCTCCATGTCTGGTGACAAGTAGAGCTTCATTCTTTGCAGATAATAGGTGTATGCTTCTGCCCAAAGTTGAGGAACGGAACGCTGCAATCTACCCAACCAGGCTGATACATGACCGTTGCCTTTGACGGGGATTATCCACCAGCGACGATTTCCATTGTCCCCTTGCAAGAAATTTGTCTCATTGGTAGTAGCCGCAAAAACATTGTGACGCATAAACTCCACCACTTTATGTCCGTATGCAGGGCGCATATAGTCGCTACATCGACTCAGAAAAGCCTTGGCAGCCTCTGCGTCATTCGCCCTTTTCAAGCCATTCAATTCACTGATTTCGATAATCCAGCCATTAGTGATGGTTTCCACTTTCTCCTTATCACCACTGGCGAAGGAAAATGAATCGTTGAACCATTTTCCACTGATGGCCTTAAAAAAGGTACTTTTCCCGATACCCTGTGGACCCGGCAAAGTCAGTACGTTATCGAACTTGCAACCGGGACAGAAAACTCGGGCAACAGCCGCTACAAACCAAAGTTTTGTCTGTTCTCTGACAAGTGGATTGTCCTCAGCTCCCAAATAATCAATGAGTGTTGTGGCTATGCGAGGTTGTCCGTCCCATGTCTCTTGGGTGATGAAATCCTGTACAGGGTTGAAACTTCGTTCCGAAGAGGTCGTTTTAAGCATTTCAAACACCTTATTTTGTGTCAGACGTATTCTATATGTCCTTTCCAAGTAGTCCTGTATCTTTCCTGACGACTCCTCATCAATTTTATTGCCGTTGACATTAAGGAACAATGGACAGAAACACACATCGTCTTGACAAAAGGTATCGTATCTTATCTGACTGAGATTCTCATCCTGTGTGAAGATAAGTCGAAGGTTACTGACGGAACGAACCGGATTTCCATAACTGTCAATCATCAGTTGCTGTTTCCAATTTTCATCCATACTGCTACTCTTTAATACGGATTTCACCAGACTCCTTTGCCAAAGACAACGCAAGGTCTGCATCCACTACAATTTTTCGTCCTATCTGCGTAATAGCCTTGTCTATGATACCGCTCTTTTTAATGCGGTTTGCCGTGGGTACACTGCATCCGAACACTCGGGCAATGCCTTCTATAGTAGTTACCTTTGGATGCCGTTTGGGGAGTGCCCACTTCTGTACTCTCCACACTCTTGGTGATAAGAAAACATAGTTCCTCTCCGGTCATCATAGCGATGGGCTTTTGGAGTAATTGGTTAAGATTGAATTTTTCTTCCATACCTTTACTTATTTGGTTATTAAACAATTTAAGCCTCGGTTCAACTCTGTAAAACCGATTTCGCAAGCAAAGGTAGCGCATGAAACTCTGTGTGTTGGTCGGTTTATTTATACCTTAAATTTACCGACCGTATTCCAACAGATGTTTGCAAAAAACGGATAGCTGGATTCCCCAACTACCCGTTCTTTATAAAATACTCCGACCATCGGTCTATGATTCGTTTTGCTTTGGTATAACTGCTTCCTCTCTGAGGTGAGTTCAAAGCCAGTTCCTTGATTTCTCCATATCGTTTTTGTGGAATGTCATGACCATAATGCCGTTGGGAGAATTGTTCAATGGCACGATGGAATGTCATATATCTTATAGAGGGTTTCACAATTCCTGCTTTTGTCAATGCTTTCAACAGATAAGCAAGGCTTATGTCCTCCGTATTCTCTTCAAGAAACAAACGAATGCCCTGCTTGATGCGTTCCTTATCTCCTGTAAGAATATCATCCAATGATTGTATCACCTTTCGATTTCCTCGTCTGCCTTTTACTTTTCGCAAGACAAACATGACTTCTTTCCATATTTCCGGATTACAGGATTCACCCGTATTTTCCCAATCGGTTTTGCTTTCACATCCCATTCCTATGCTCTGTTTTACGAGGGCGGCAGCACATGATTTAATCAGAACCATATCACCATTGTCAACCTCTCCGCTGTTTAACAACTGGTTGAGTAATTTGGCCATACGTGAAAGGCCATGGTCAAATATCACGAAATAGTACATACAATAAGCCAAAGTTTCCTTCTTTTCTATTACACGGTCATACAGGTTAGCCATGAACCCACCAATAAATACAGCATGGGATAGAAAAATGATTTGAAATATATACATTAGGGATTGGTACACCATCTTTCGTTCCAGCTTGCTTAACAGATAACATCCTTTGTTGTTTTTCATAAGCACATCCAACTGCTCTGTTAAATAGGCTCTCGTGTCCTGTGGCAGGCGATTCCAAATTTCAACAGGCGTTTCGGAATGAACCATCAGCAACTCTGATTTGGGAGAAGTAAGCAACTCAACCGTTCCTGTTTTTACATTGACACCTATCCACAGTCGTTTATTGGTGATACATTGGGCAATAATATCCGTGTATTGTCCAGCCCATTGTTGATTGGCAATATCTTGTATGTCTTTACCATCCAAGAAATCAGAAAGCCAGTTATACAGCATCAAGGCTTCAGGAGGAGTACAACTCCGCATCATTTGGTACATATCCATCAAAACAGACAAGTTTCCTTTGCTCACGGCATCCATGCACTTACAGAAATCGGCATACGAATCTTCGTTGGCTGATTTCCAAGCACGAATCGCCATATCTGCGCAATCCTTTCTTTGGGCATAATCTTTTATTCTCTCTATGAAGTTTATCATTGCATTATTACATTAAGGTTATTTGAACAGTTTGACCAATTCTTCTGTTGACATGCTTGCCAGTTTTGCCAACAGGACATCCCTTTCTGAAGAATTATCCAAGTTTAGCAGCTTAGAATTGTTCTGCATCTGTATATCGAGAGGGTAATGCTCAATGTATATTTGGGTGATTGCATGGTCAGAAGTTGAATGTCCCATGCTCTCTGAAATGTAGTCCATATCTACTCCGGCATTATGCAGGTTGGTGGCAAACGAATGACGGCACCATGTACCTGATAGGCAAATGGATTTGTCCCAGTGTAACGCCTCATGACAAATCTTGATGACACGGTCTTTCACGTTTGAGTTCTCTTGCATGGTGTATTTGCGGCGTAACTCTTCCGTTTCCGCTCCCTTTAATATATCGGGGAACACCAAACCGTCTCGAGTCGGAGGTGCAGCTATCTCATCCAAGATATATTGTAAGGGAGGAATGATAGGGACTATCACCTCTGAGCCATCAGCACTCCGTCGGGATGTTTTCTTTCGATTGAAGCGGAAAGCCTTGCCATCTGTCTGATAATAATAGCTATTATAGGTCAAACGACCTGCATCAGCCATATTGAAGCCGTTGCAAAGGTATTGGACTAGAAACAATCCCAATGAATAATGAGCACGCTGCACATAGTCTTCTGTCCAGTGTTTAGGATATTTCTTTGAAACAAAAAGGTTGTAGAGTTCTGTCATCTGATTCACGTTCAGAAAGTTCTGCTTGCGTTTCGCACTCTTGGGAATACTCACAAGCCCTTTCTCTTTCTTGTTGGAAAAGGGATAGGGAACATCTTTGAGGTAGCCCTCATGCACACACCTGTTCCATACGGCACGACAACAGCGCAAGTAGATACCGGCCGTGGTATCACTGATTTTTCCGACAATCGCACCATTTTCGTCTTTAACTCCATTGTGCATACCATCCTTCCATTTCTGAAGTTCTGCCGCACAGATGCAAAAGCCCTTGATTGTATTTTCTCCAAGAATCTTTCTGAATGATTTGAGCGCACACTCATAACTTTCTGCGGTGGTGAAACGTACTCCTCCATCTTCTGTACGCAATTCGTGAATGACTTGCTCCCATATACTAATAAAGGATTGTGATTGGGTTGTGTTCTCTTTGGATAGCACCACTTCTTCACCCATGATATATTGACGTACCATCTCAAATGTCAGGATGCCGCCTTTGTTCAGGTTCATCAAGATTTTTTTGTACTTAGGGGCAATGGTATCTTTCCACTCTTTCTGAAGTTTGTAGTTCTCGCTTTTACATTTCGTCGCATTGCAGACGTCCGAGAACTTTTTCTCAGTAAAAGAACTTCCAACTGTAAAGTAGAAGAACTTGCGGTCAATCGTGAAACGAAGAGATAATGGAAACTCATACGCATTCTTTCTGCGGGTACGCGAATCCAACACGATAGAAACAGAACAGTTACGCTCTTTGAAAAGGGGCAATGATTTCGTTAATTTTTCCATTGCATTCATTGTTTATGTTCAACATAACCTCTGAATACAGCCGCTTTGCGATGTGAGGCATACATACACAAAACGCTGCATATAACCACTGAGTCCTTATCCTTGGACGGATAAAAACATTGTCGTTATATGCAGCGGTGCAATCTCGTTGTCTTCTGTCGCTGACTGGTAACCGGGCTTCTGCTAATCGGTCTCAACCCCTGAAGCAACTCTCGCGTATTGTTTGGCATGGAGTACTCTCCGACTAATACTCCCTCTACGCATTGATTCATCGGAATGGGATGACCCTCCCACGAAGGTTAGGCAAACTCACTTTTCCTTTTTGAGGAAAGAGCACCCTTTGGTCATGGTTCACCATAAATGCATTGCACTTGCAAAGTTACAACATTATTCTTAAATCAATATATAAATGGAATATATTTGAGTTTTTTTGACAAGTAGGTAAATGAAAACAGATATTACCATTGCCTATTGATAACATAAATGTCCATGGGAATTGCTCGACAAAAAAGTAGCATCATTCATGTTAGCACTGGCTGCGGTAGAGAGAATATAAAAATAAGAGCAGGGTTAAAATAAACTGCACCCCAAAGTTATAAAAACTTTTGGAATGCAGCACATATTACTCTTTAAACGCCATTTTATATAGTTCAATATTTCTATCTATGCTAGTTTGAACCTGGTTGGCAGTAACAAAGTCTGGATAACCGGATTTCAGACTCAACCTTAGCATTACGGTCCATAAAAGAGAATAGGTGAATAACAAAAGGTAATAAAAATGCCCATAGGTCTTGATGGAGGATAGAGAACTCTTAAAGTGTGAAAAGTTGTCTCCATGAAAACGCTCATTACGTGCAGTATAAAGAACGCCGCTCATCATGAACCATAACCTTTTATACTCTTCTAGTTTTTCATATGTTTTTTCTGTAGTATGTATAGGTGCTCCTTTAAATATATCCCGAATTTCTTGTGCCGAGGCATAATGCAGTTTGGCATTCTGTCCTTGATCATCTGTAAGTTGATATTTCGTACATAACCCATTGTAGACTTGATCGCCTAACAGGCTTTGTATTCTTTGCTTGATCTTACCATAATGAGATTGAATCTCTATTTCCCTATGGTGAAACAATCGGGCAAAAGCAAAACGAGCAACGCTTAATGGCATAATATCAAACAATTTGAATAAAGAGGATTTCAGTTCTTGATTATCCTTGAACAAACTTGCCAGTTCCTGCTTACAAATCACCTCCATCATCTTATCTGTTTCTGTATAGCCACCATCCAAAATTCTCTTTCTATATAGGTTCATGGCTATTTCCAATGCGCTCCACGCCTTATCAAAGGCAGCATCCGGGTACAAAGGCAAATCGTCATAGATATCCGTGATGATGGAATGCAATTTATTCAGGTAGGCATCATTAAAAAGAACTGTCGTTGCATTATCAATATGCAACTTGACACTTTCAAAAATTTGAGTTTTTTGAAGTGCTTTCAATCTATCCATGAACTGTTTCTGAGCTAATTCATACCATGGACTTTTATGCCAATTGTTATTATACATCACACGTTTTTTAGTAAATGCGAGTTCTTGTTTCTCTGTTGGAGTAAGTTGTTTTAATTCCATATTCTTTGAAGGATTTTATTAACTACCAATGCAATTTCCATAATACGGATAAACTGTATATAAGTCATGAATGCCACGTCCATTAATGGTATTTCAACCATATTATTAGGGTTGTTGAAATCTATATATCTACATATCTGATGTTCCGAATCATAGTGCGAATTATCGTGAGTTTCACCATTTCTTATCTTGTTATTTAACGAATTAAGAAAATAGGTCTTCAATACATCGTTCTGTTGCAAAGCTTTAACCCGCATTCCAACCGTCAGTTTCATGAACTGATCCATGGAATAACGGTCATCTTCGAAGGCATTTATATCTCCCCTACTTAATTTGTTTTCAAGAGCCACCACTATTGGTAATATTTTTTCTATGACCTCATATCCAGAACTGTAATCTGCATTTACTTCTTCATCATTGATTGTCACGAGATATAGCTGGTTTGAATGGGGACATGTGTGCTCTTCTGTCACGCCATAAAACATGGCTGGAAAATATTTCTCTATTTTAGAGATTATCTTGGCAATGTAGCTGAATGCATTTTTCACAAGCCATTCCTTCAAAGAATAATATTGGTTAAGTTCATCTTTCAATATCCGCAGTTCATTCTTATCCATATCTGAAGCAAAAACCATCAAGTCATTAAACAGAATACCATAAGGTGAGCTTGCTGGTGTATTAGGTTTGAGATTAGTATAACAGCATTCTACCAGTTCTGCATAATGTGCAACGCAATCGGTATATGTAGAAAGTCCCTTTCTGTAACTATCTATATTAAATGCTTTTGCCATCTTTTTAGTGTATGCTTCTGGTTTCATATTTTGCTTGTTCAACAAAGGCAACAACTGCAAAAGTGAAGACCTGTATGGAAGTATATTTGCCGAAATAGCACTTATAAAATTCCCATGCTTTTGTATGACATCATAGTTCTGATTTGAATACTTGCGAGACAAATTGAAAAATGGTGAAAAGAATAACCTTCTATCAGCCTCTTCTGTTAAAGGCAAATACATCTCCTTGGTTATTGGCAAGCATGATGAATAGCCAAGCATATATGCCTTGCCGCCATTATCTCCTTTTTCAGATTTACAATTCAATCCGTTTTTGCAGAATGTAACATGTATCCTATCCCCACAATCAGGACAATAAAAATCCAAGTTCCAAGGATATTGGTAAATCAGTTGATCCATCTGATACTTAATGTAAAAAGACGAATCACATATTTCACATTTGATTTTTGACGAAATAACCATAGTGATATCTTTTTATTCTTCTATTAAACCTAAACAATATAAAACTTTTTTCTCAATTAACAAAACAATAAGCATAAATTTAATCACCAATTTTTGCTTTATTTTTATATTACTGTAAGTAATACAAGAAAAAGGGAATGCATCTTTTTTTCTTTTTCGGACAAATAAATTTTCTAACAAGTAGATTCCTTAGATTTTTTGAAGATTTCATCAACCACATTTTCTTAATAGGCTTGAAATATAAGATTGTATGGAGTATCACAGAAATTCTATGTGTAAACACGGTCAACTCAAACAGTTTGTTTACGCATTGTTTACGCAAGGGCAAGAAAAAAGGAGTTGCGAAATTCGCAACTCCTTGATTTTGAAAGTGGACCAGCCTGGGCTTGAACCAGGGACCTCCAGATTATGAGTCTGTTGCCAAGCACGACAAATCCTGCGGATTTATCGTGTGTAACCAACTGAGCTACAAGACCTTCTAAGCGTTCGTAAACCTGTTAATGAACTCTATTAAGAACGTATCGGTAAACCAGCGGTAAACAATCGTTCTTGCTGCAAAGTTAGTCAATGTTGCACTGTTATGCAATAATTATATCTTATAATTGGAGTTGCTCCAATCACTTTTTTACCTACGTGGAAGTATTATAGTTTTTATAAAATCTCGTGCTTGGCAGAATCAGATTATTCATCATGCTGTATAAATCCGATTTTTCTGCGTGGCTTTTCTTCCAATTTCTTCTTAGCTTGCAGTTCTGCTAATGTCTGATTAATGAGTTCCAACTGCATTCGTGTATCATCATTAATGTCGTTGTAATCAGCGAACACTTCTTCGATGTAGTCTTTCAACTCTTTTACTTCGTTCTGCAACCCTGTTAGTTTGTCCGTCTTAGGTAATGCCACCATTTGGCGAACTGCAACAAAAGCACGCATGATGCCCATATTAATCTGAATTGCTGTTTTGGAGTTCAGCACACTACTTAGCATGGCTACCCCTAATTCAGTGAACGCATACGGATTACGTCTAACTCCCATCTTGATAGAATTGGAAGTCACAAATTGTGACCTCCAATTTTGTGTTTCCTCACTTGTCAGTTGAAACATAAAATCTTCGGGGAAACGGTCTATATTGCGTTTTACGGCTTGATTCAACGCTTTCGTTTGAACTCCATACATTTCTGCTAAATCACGGTCAAGCATTACTTTCTGACCTCTGATTTCATATATTTTGCTTTGAATTATTTGTAATTGTTCCATTGATTAAATCTTTTATGTTGCAAAGATAACCAACTCTATATAATGTAAATAGAATGTATAGACAATATTTTAGAATATGGCATAAAAGTATTTCTGTATGATTAAAGCTCTTATTCTATTTTGGTTCGTTTTTGATTTTGGCTATTGCGTAATTTTGAATACAGTTGTATAACACATAGTTTTGTAGTTAATAAGATGTTTGTTTAGAACTGAAAAAGCCAACTTATCCGTAATTGGGTAGGTTGGCTTTTTACTTAATTATTTTGCTCTTACATAAGTATCTAAAGTGTACCAGTTTTCATTTCCATCATCACCGACACATTCCAATACTAATTTTGTTTTATCTAAAGATTTTATCTTGGCAGTATCCCAGCAGTCCATTATATGAGGGGTAACGGTCAATGTTGTTCCTGATAGTGTAGGATAGTATGTAAAAGGGGCATTCTCCCATGAGCTTGAGCCATCTTGAAAATAATACTCTTTGAAAGTATATTTTCCATTTGAATTTTTAGTAATTTCTAATTTGGTTTCTTGCAAATCTGGATAACTTTCATCCCAAGTGTTTTTGTCGTTACTATTTTCAATGTAACCTTTTGAACTTTGCAATAGCCAAGTACCTTCAATACTGTAAGTTTCTCCTTGTTCTTCTTCATCATCACTGCAAGAAGCAAAATTCACACACATTACTATGGCTAATAAAGCCATTCCAATAAATCTAAATGTTTTCATTTCGTTTGATTTTAAAATAGTTATTCTGATTGTACTAATTCAAACTTTTCGCCTTTTAGTTGATAGGTCTTATTGATAATATTGCTCCAACCATTAGAGCCGTAAACAGTAATGGTCTTGTTCTCTGAATCAAACTTACATTGTCCGTTTTCCAACTCTGTAAATGGTACTTCTGTTTTCTGCATAAAGTAACCGTATGGGCTGACATCGTACACGTCATAAGCATTGGAATCCCTTGAACCACTTTTATAGCGGTTGATAATGAACTCATCTTCTCCGTCAAAATCAACATCGGAAAAGAAGAAAGGAGAATCATCCGAAAGGTATTCTTCGCTCTTTAATTTAGCCGTATAATTTAACTCTATAACGGTGTTGTTCGGATATGTGTTACCTTTATCATACAGAATCTTATCAGTCCATTTTTCCGCAAAGTAGTAATATTGTACTTCTTGTTTCTTTAAACAGAATAGAGCATTACCTACTTCACCATTTTGCAGCCACATTACTTTTATTGTATATCCGTTTATAGGCTGTTTGTACTTAATGTAGATATGCGGCTGATTGAAACATTCAAAATCCTGCGGAACAGATGTTTTGTCTGTTTTGCAAGCTGCTAAACTAAGTAATCCAATAATGATAAATGGCAATTTGCTCATTACCTTCCTATTTATAATATGATTGTAGTAATGAATATCCGTTTATGGGCGTTCTCTGTTTTAGATAATAGCTATGTTCCGCTAAAAACAATATATGGTCTGGATTTTCAAATTCATATATTCTTTTTCCATTTTCACTTTCAAGAAAAGCTGATTTATTGCTGATTTTCAGATTTATAAAATGTGTGCCATTTTGTTCCCATGCAGTAATATTAAGTGCTTTGATAATATCATGCTGTCTTTTCTCACAATCATACTCACCATGAAAAAAAGCGAAATAGTCTTTGGTTCGTGGGTTGAAGTTCCATCCGTTTCCATTCGGATATTTTAGTTCTAATTGGTTAGGATATGCTTCATTAAATTCAGACCAATATAAACTATTCATTACTTCAAAGTCTGCTTTCTTAATTCGGTCAAAGCAAAAGTCTTCATCTTCTCCAAGTATGTACTTATCCATAATGCTTGCCATGTGTATTTCAAAAAAATAGTCCATCAGCAAACTGTCGCTAACGCTTGCATAATTCTCTGAATGGAAAACAAAGCCGCATTTATTCTCAAATTCTATCACATATTTGCTCGTTGCTAAAAGTCCCGAACATTCATAGAACTTCATTCTTATTAGTTGTTGTCCTGTTCTTTGGTTAAGCCAATCAAAAGTCCAAGAATCGACTAATTTTCTGTTCTCTTTAAACATAATTACGAATCATTTATGCTCTCTAATTCCCAAAAGAGACAGATATAAAATAAGGTGTGGGAACTATATCTGCTTTATCCTGAAATCCGGCTCTCGCATTGCCTTGGCATGGATAAAACAATAGCAACCCACACCAATTTTGACAATATCTAAGAGCCTTATAGATATAAGGTAGGTATATATCAAATGGTGGGGTGCTATCGCTACCATCTTCATGCCATTTCAAATTTGCGAGATTTGATTTCAGAAGATAATCTCAATAACACCTTTTCGTTAAATATGTCCTTTCAGTGTCTTAACGCATTAAGACCTCTGAAATTGCTGCAAAGTTAGCGAAAGGTTTTGAATGTCTAAAGATAAAACACTGATAAATGTAGTTCCAAGTGTTCCAAAACATATCTGTAGTAAGGTATTAGGCAATATTGCCCTTTTTTCTTCGTAGCTTCAAAGGTAGGTACTTTTTTTGATTGGGGTCTATAAAAAGATTTCTTTCCGAAAAAAGTACCCGTAGATTCTGTGGATTGAAAAGATGCTGTTCTATTAGAGATAATAAGGTATATAGATTTGTAGTCTAACTAAGTAATGAATGAAAGAAGTATCTAATCTTCATATTGGGTATAAAAAGTCTGCAAATACTGCGAACTATTTAATAATTAGTCTCCTATTTGCCTTTTTCAATAGCCTCTTTTAATTCGTTGAAGTTATCGAAAAAGAAAAGCCATTCACCTTCCGATGTTTGCACTCTAAAGAATTTTTCATTTGCTCTTCTTGAAACCGCATAAACAATGTCCTTATATTTTAATTTAAGAATGGCAGTACCCAAAATTTGGGTAATAAATAATTCCCCCACCTCTCCAGTTAGTGATATATAGCCATTACTTGCCATTCTCCATAATCCAACATTGCCTAAAGAGAACATATCTTCCATATCTATTGCGTTTTTAGTTAATTAGTCCACAAAATTAATGATTCATTTTCAATTATAGTGCCATTCGTGAGGATAAATTTGCCCCAAAATCGCACATACCATAAACTACAAGCTATATTATGCCATTTTAAAAAGATAATTTTCTTACGCTTGCATCAATGTGGAACTAACCACGTTATCGCTATCTGTTTCGCTTGAAACTATGCCCTATCATATTTATATATAGCTATTATTTACAGTTCTTCTTACATTGCAGTTTTTGAAAGTTGCTGTATGTTAGGGAACGGGACAAAGTTCTCTTTCTCTGAAAATTGTATGATAACAACAGAAATTTCAAACTTTGTCCTATCCCAACAGATTAGAAACTCAAACAGTCATAAGTGTTTAACAGTTCTTCTTGTCTAAGTCCTAAGTATCTTTTAGTAATGGTTACACTTGAATGGTTAAACAGTTCCATCAGCTTAACTAAAGCCAATTCAGCATTTTCAGAAGATTCAAACACTTTCCTGCCAAAAGTCTTTCTAAGTGAATGAGTGGAAAAATGGTCTATCCTCAAATTATACTTGTTCTTCAACTCTTTAAGTACAATGTTTATCCATTGGATAGAATAGACCTTGTTCTTACCTTTTCCCGATAAAAAACAAAACTCATTCAAGTTCTGAATATCCAAAGCTGTATAACAGTCTTTAATGTGCTTCTGAAACTCCTTATTAATTCTCACTTCCCTGCGTTTGCTTGTTTTCTTTTCAGTGATGGTAAACTTTGCATCCTTATTCAGAAGCATTTCCCAAGTAAGTTGCAACAGGTCAGAAATGCGTAAACCAAAGAATATGCCACACCCAACAAGCAGGCTTATTCTATAATTCTTATCCCTATATAACTTTCTTACCAAGTTTGTGGCACTGTCCCATTGCAGGCACTCACTTGTTGTATAGCTGTTCTTCAAACTCATGTTGTTTCAATTTTATAGGTTTAACAATAAAAGTGAAAGTAAATTCGGGAATTATTTTGTAATAGTCTGATTCTCAAATCACTTTCACTTCTATTAAAAAGTGTAACTATGATTGTATATAAATAAAGATGGATAAAATCAGTATCAGCAAAAAAGGATTGATAATACCAATTATTATCAGTAGGAGAACTACCAATGTTCCCCATAGTATCAATTTTCCATCATCTTCCATTTTGTAGTATTTTTAAGTTATTAAAAAGAAAGGACACCTAAATAAATAGATGTCCTCTCATTAATTAGTCAATAAACCATTTGTAATGCTCATCCCCATGTAGGGCTGCATTGATTCCAACAGCCATTTCAGTGGCATTCAAAGAGCGGTCTAAGAATGAATCTATATAGCTACTCTTATTTGCAAAACCTAGTACAACAAAAGCATGGGTATTATCATTTGGTAGACCATCAGGAGCTACACCAATATTTTCGACCATATCGTTTTCAATCCAGTCCCAATAATCAATGATTGATTGCCATTGATCATAATCATCTTTAGAAACCTCTTTTAAAGTATCCAAAGTTCTCAAAACGTCTGTTCTAGCACCATCTCGATAATAACCGATTAAACTGCCAACTAGTGTATCTACTGTTTCCCCTTCAGCATACACTGGAATGAACATACTAAAGCACATCGACAGTGCTAAAGCTAAGCCAAGTATCGCTTTCCCTAACTTCTTCATAACTTTTTATCCTCCTTATGTTATGACTTCTTTATTAATATCATACCACTTTTGTCTATACAAAAAATATTTTTTGCACCGGTGCAAATGCCGGAAGAAAGGAGAAGAACATGAGTATTTGTAGAGGAGTAGCAGGACTTAGAGGTGGAAATCCGAGAGGAATTTTTATTCACAACGATGCAGGATCACAAAATGCAAACGCAGCGTTTTACAAAAAATGGCTGCAAACGCATCCGCTGGAAAATGGATTTGCGCATGCCTATGTAGCTAGTGACGGGATCTTGTATGCGGAAGATGATGCCTACGCAGCATGGCACTGCGGGCAGACAGACGGAAACCGGAACTATTATTCGATCGAGGTCTGTCAGAGTATGGGGGATTTGGAAATCTTTAAGAAAAATGAAGAGAATGCGTTGAAGCTGGCAGCGCAGAAGTGTAAGCAGTACGGTATCGTTCCAAACACGAATACAATCCGGCTGCACAAGGAGGTATTCGCGACAGCGTGCCCGCACAGATCTGTAGAGATTCATGGGGGCACATCTGGCTGTAAAACATATTTTATTAATAAAATCCGTGAGTATATGGGAATGGACAAGCTGCCGGATGTTCCGGTTGTCAGTGGAGGCGGAAGCAGTGCAGCATCCGGCGATCCCGGCATTGTGTTTACTTATGGCGTTATGTTGACCGACGGAACAATCCTGCCCTTTGTGAATAACCTGTCTGATTTTGCAGGACTTCCGGGTCGTACAATCGCCGGTATCGCGATAAAGGTTAATAAAGGTACTGTAAAATACCGCGTCCATGTAAAGGGCAAGGGATGGTTACCTTACGTAACCGGATGTAACTGGTCTGATGCAAACAACGGCTATGCTGGATATCCGGGAGCTGTGATCGATGCCGTAGAGGTATATTACGATACTCCGGCGGACATTGTTGCAAAATACGGTTATCAAAAAGCACAGTACAGAGTTGCTCCGATCGGCGGCGGTTACTATCCGTGGCAGTTCGATAACGAAGTGGGAAAGGGTCAGGACGGATATGCCGGATGTTTCGGCGTTGCGTTTGACAAATTTCAACTATACTAAAAACATTCCCCGGAGGATCAGCTCCGGGGTGAAATATTGCATCATCTTTGTTGTTTTTTTTTGTGTTGCATTTCGTGTTGCATAGTTCTACAAAATGTTGTAAAACTGAATAAAACAATATACAAAGCATAGGTAAGGGACACTGAAAAAACCTTATAAAATGGGCATTTGTATAGCCTGTTACTCAAATAGATATCACACTATACAATATCGAATCGGGTTCGATTCCTGTCATCCGCAGTACAAAAGCCTAGTTTTACTGGGCTTTTTTAATTTCGTGTTGCATACCGTGTTGCATATTTTCAAAATAATCGTTTGCCCTTGCATCCATATCACTTGTTTTGTCTACCATTGCATGTCTGTAAACTTCTTTCAAAACTCTGTCACTTCCCCATCCTCCACGTTGCATAATATACGCATCAGGTATGCCTATCGCGTGTTGGACGCTTGCGCAGTAGTGCCTAAGATCATGAAAACGGAAATGAGGTATGCCGGTACGTTTCAGAATATCCCGAAACCGATCCGTGATCATGGAAGGGTTTAGGCTTGTTATTCGTCCGTTTTTGCTTAATTTACTTAAGACGAAATCCGGAAATCTG
>OLQS01000698.1_pt1 | contig 22166 bp, 18 predicted proteins | sample 1672291 | NCBI WGS metagenome assembly OLQS01 (sample SAMEA3136668, study PRJEB25190) | human gut metagenome | biome: human gut; feature: human-associated habitat; material: faeces | place: Austria | collected 2013
CAAGAAGAACAAGAAAGAGAACAGAGATGAATTTTGAGATTATTGATAATGTATTTCAGGTAGCGGTATTTTTTGCTGCGGCGCTTGGAGATATGGTATATTGGTTTTATAAGAGAGACCGCTTGTATATTATACTGGCGCTGGTACATAGCTGCTTTATGATGGGAACGCTTTATTTTGTACTTCATCTTGTGATTCGGGGCGTTGTACCGCAGGTGTTTTATGTGTCGGAAATCTCATGGATTGCCAGTTATTTGTTTATGCATACCTATCAGATTGTGCGGTACAGGATAAAAAAGATACGGATTGCAAAGATTCCTTTGATATGTGGAGCGGGAGTTCTGATTGCTTCTATGTGGAGCGGAATTTTTGGACCGGTATTTCTTTCTACCGGTATTTTTGCGATGGTGGCAGGGGTGATTGTTTTTATCGCTGTATTTAGGATTTTGTATGAGCAGGAGCCGCATGGGGTGTGTTACTGTATGATTATATGTGTTGTGTTAGAAGTGGCGTTGTATGTGAGTTCGAATTTTATTCATGACTATACAAAGTTTAATTTATATTTTTTGATTGATTTTGTTTTGACGATTGTCAATGTATTGTTATTGCCATGCACAGTTTGGGAGGTGACAGGAGATGATGTATATTGAGAATATTTTTATATGTATGTTTATTCCTCTTTTCCTCTCAGTGATTATTATACAGGGAGATATGCGTAAATATATGCTGTTTATCTGTATCGGGATGGGAATGTGTGTGTTGTCTGCCTATATCAGCAGTTTTTTTATGGGGTATTATCATACAGATGCGGTTGTGGCAGCGATAGAGATCGTACCGGTTTGTGAAGAAGTGATGAAGCTTCTTCCGCTGTTGTTTTATCTTTTGATTTTTGAACCGGAAAGGAAGGGAATTCCCGGAGCTGCAGTTGCGATTGCGGTAGGTTTTGCTACATTTGAGAATGTATGTTATTTGACGGAAAATGGAGCAACAGATTTTGATATTTTGCTTGTGCGTGGTATTTCAGCAGGTGCATTACATATATTATGTGGCATTTTGCTCGGTTTTGGAATGGCTTATATATTTTACCGGGGGTTTTTAAAAGTGCCAGGAACAATCGGTTTGCTTGGGGCTAGTAGTGCTTTTCATGCTATTTTTAATTTACTTGTTTCGGCAGATGGAATATGGAAATGGATGGGATATCTGTTTCCGTCTGTTATGATCGTGCTGTTGATCATAGGATGGCATTTGCTGATAAAAATGAATAAGTATTCGATGTAGAATATATAGAACAGGTTAAAAATCTTTTCAGATCTTTTCATTTATTTTTGATTTTTTCAAAATAGGTGAAAGGATTTTTTTTTATATGTCTTTATGTAAATAAGATTTGCAAATATGTATCATTTGCAAAAAAAGAATGAGGAAGGAGGGAGGGAATGAATCAAAGGGAGATCAGACAGTGCAAGATTCACCGGCGGATGAATGTTCTTCGCAATCGATATGACAGAAGGATACTTGGCAGTATGACAGTTCTGATTGCTGGATTAACGGTATGTATGGGAATCCTGCTTCAAATGGCACATGTATCCGGAATTCCTACGGTTAATGACGGGTATGGATCTGTTCTCCTGCGGAATGGAGCAGATGTTTATGTGATTATTGGTATGATAGCTTTTGTGGCAGGAGTTATTTTTACGATGATTTGTATTCGGCTTCGAGACAGGAAGGCACATAAACAACAGGAATAAAAATATTGTATGGGAAAATATTGTATAAGAATAAGAGGTGAGAGTATGAAGTACAAAGGAACAAGGCAGTTGTTAACAGGTATTCTTACAGTGATGCTTACGATACCGGTCGTGGTTGGCCTGGCATCTCCAATTAGAACCCAGGCGGCTTCTAAGGTGGGAGTGCAGTACCGGTTTGCAGATGGTGCGGAACATGAAGCAAAGAATCGCGTGGGAATCCGGTCAGTAGTGATTGATGGCAAGACATATTTTGATATTCATGATGGCAGCAAGACGGGGCGCACCGATCCGACCAATCAGCTTGCTTTTTTACAGGCTGTTTTACAGAGTGGGAAGGATATGGCTGATGGAAGCGACAGTGTGCTTGGCCAGTGGGCTTCTCTAGCAGAACAGATTTATGGAACGCATAGCCATTATACAGCAAGAGTGAATGCTGACGGTGGATTTAAGAAGAACTTTACAGGAAGCTCGAACCGGGAGAGAAGTGGATACGCGGATCTGGCATATGCATTAGCGCAGACAACAGAACATACTGTTGGAAGCCGAAAGAATGATTACACAAAATGGAAAGGGCTTTCTTATGCTACGGATTTAAAAAAAGTACGCCAGGAGGCAGCGGATGAGATTGCGAGAGCGATTGATCGAAAAATTAGTGGCAGTGATGTACTGAAAGCAACGGATGGAGATGATACATTAAGCCAGCTTAATGATGAGACACCGCAGGATGTTTTATATACGCTTGTGACGTGCGTAGACAGGGCAGGAAAGACTTATAAGTATAATTACAATTCGTTTGGTATAGCTTTTTATGATTTCCAGTTATCTGTGCTTGCAGGAGAAGGACTGGAATATGTTACAAAGGCGCAGAAGTATGATTCTTTGCAGCAGGCAGTAGATAATAATGTTTCCGGTGTTAAATATAAAACAAGTGGGAAGAATAATCCGGTACTTAGCTACTATAAGAATGAATCGAAACAGGAAGCAGATGTTGGAATGGAATTTACTCAGTCGAATTCTGTGACGACTTCGAATACGCTTGAAACTGGAAAAAGTTATTCTTATAGCCAGATGATTGGTTCTGAAACAACACTTTCGGCAGGACTTCCTCTTCTTGGTGAAGTAGAACAGACCTTAAAGATGGAAGTGACGTGTGAACAGGCATTATCTACAGCTTATTCCGAAACAAAGGAATATAGTGAAACATCGGAGAATAAAGTATCTTCGAGTATGACACTTCCGGCGCAGACGGCTGTTGGAATGGAATCATCTAAGGCAGTAACGAATGTAGAGTTAGGATATGACTGTCCGGTTGCGATTACTTATAAAGTGGCGATTTTCTCTTTGTCTGGTGTTGTATATGATGATAGTGCAGCGGTACAGTCTTTCCATACTTCCGGTTATCGTCAGAGTCATTTTAGTACAATATTTGGCTCTTCCTCTGCAAAAGGTGGGATAACGGCAATGGATAATCTGTATAATCGTGCAGTCAGATATACCGCAACGAAAAACTACGAGCAGTCGTATGGACAAACTTATGGATGGACAGAAAAGCGTAATGATGGTTCTTCTGCGGATAAATTAACTGGACTGGAATGGAAAGATATTTTAAACGGAACGATCCATGAGGAAGATGTTGGCGTGGAGACGGCGAAGGTTAAGGTTCATCGAGTTCTGGTTAATAAAGAAGGTGAGATCCAGCAAACATTTGATTCGAACGATTTAGAAGGAGAATATCCTGTAGATTACGAAACATTGATTACAACTGGATCTGTTTATGAGTTGTCAGGGAAAACGTATAATCTGTATTCGGGACAGGTAAAAGATAGTAATGGTGAAGCTGTAGATAATGAAATGGGATATGATAGTTCATCAGGACGTTACAGTAAAGTGATTCAGCCGATTGGCGAAGCGGAGAAGAACTCCTTGAAAAAGGAAGGGGTAAGTGACGACATTATTGCTGCGATGAACAGTATAACATTTTATTATACGGAATATACATCAGGAAGTGGGACAACAGGTCAGAATACGAAGAATGGCAAGGCAGTCAGAAGTTCTATCGATCAGTCTGCTAAGGCAATCCAAAGAGCTGTAAGTAACGGAGAGGTAACTTTGAAAGATAAGGTAACCTGGCTGGCAACGAAGTGTCCAATGTCTGTGACAGGCGGAGTACTCAGCTATGATGCAGTGAGTCTGAATTCTAATATTAATGCGATCGTACCGTTATATCCGTTAAAGAATATCAAAGTGGTTAACGGTGTGAAGACATTGAATATGATTGGCGGGGATACATTTGATCTTAGTACAGTTACTTTGAATGGAACGAATGAAAATGATGTTGATTATTATGGATTTGACCAGGATAAGGGACATTGGATACTTACGGATACCGAAGGACATGAATTGACGGGAAGTAAGAAGGCATCGATTGAAAGAAATACTGCGACAGGTGAAGAGATTCTTACAGCAGGTGAAGAAGAAGGAACGCTGTATCTCAAATATGTGATTGATGAAAATGTCTATACGAGTTTAGAGAAATCTTCTCCATCAACGAATGAATTTCTTGATTCAACCGCAAGAATTAAAGTGAATGTGACGACAAAGCCATTTGACGGAAGTGTACAGGCAGAAGGAACGGTAACTACTTATGTGGGAGAAACACCGGTGAATCTGTTTGGCAATGAAGAAATCAAAGGTTATGCATTAGACAGCACAGATAAAAAGATTTCCGGTGCACCGCTCGTATGGGAATCAAGACTGGATGAGGAAGATGGAATTAAGCTTGAGAATAATCAGCTTTCCTTTACAAAGAGTGGAACATTCCAGATTCGCGCAACTTATCGTGGGAAGTATTCAGAATGGATTAGTGTAAAGGCGCTGCCGAAGAAGGCATTAACAACCCTTACGATTTCTGATGATACGCAGCCAGCTACGTTAGAGAGTTTTATTTATAACGATCAGGGAACTCCAAAAGAGATTGATTTATCTAAACTGACTGTAAAAGCATTCGATCAGTATGATGGTGAGTGGAAGGATACTTCTGATGTGAGATGGGCAGTAGAGATTGATGGGCAGAGTGCAGCATTTACAGAACTTTCTCAGAATAAACTTCCGATACATAAGGCGGGAATATATAAGATTACGGCAGTTTCTCAAAAGTATAACGTGACATCTAATGTAGTAGAGCTTAATGTAAAACCAGCAAGAAAGTTAAGTTCGGTTACGATTCAAACAGACCTTGAAAAGAATGGTATAGGCATTGGAAGTGCTTATGAAAGTGATTTGAAAAAGGATGTAACAGTAACAGCGCTTGACCAGTATGGTGAGTCTTATGACTGGACAAAGAAAACATACCGGTGGATTACTGGTGGAAAGTATTCTGCGGTAACTGCGGATACACTGCTTGGGCTTGTAAAAGGTTCTGATACATTACAGCTCGCTGTAGGTGAAGGGGAAAACATGGTTGAATCGAACACCATCAACTTTAATGTTATCGCCAAACCATATGTAAAGGAATTATATACCGGAGATTCTGCAGTAGTAAGAGAAGGTGAAGTTTATGATCTTTCCAAGGTGAATTTTACTGCCAAAGACCAGAATGGAGATCCTTACGAACTTTCTGCAAAAGAAGTCGATAGTATTACATGGGAACTGACGGATAAGGGAACGATTAAGAGTGCACAGGTATCTTTTGATTCGAAAGCAAAGAATCTGTCAGTAACAGAGGGAACTGTAGATTATGGTGAAACTGGAAATGTAATTTTAAGGGGAACATTTACAAATGTAAATGGTGAGAAAGCGCTGGCAGCGCAGTTTACTTTAAATGTGAGACAAAAACCAGTTCTTGATACATTAAAACTAGAACAAAAAGATGCAGATGCTACATTGAAAAATGGAGAGAATGCTTATGTTTCCGAGTATTTTATCGTAAAGGGCCTGGATCAGTACGAAGAAGACTATAATCTAAACGGTGTACCGCTTACATGGAATTCTGATAATGAAAAGGCATTTCGATTTGATAGAAATAATATAATAGCTGCGGTAGAAGCCGGTAAGAAGGCCAATATTACTGTTCGGGCAACGAATCGACTGAATAAAGAAGTTATAAGTAATGCTTTAGAATTGACAGTGCCAAGAGTGCGTTCACTTCAGAAAATCGTATTAGAAGATGTTCCTGAAGCTATTGCATTTAACACTGTGTTAGATGTAACAACATTAAAAGCAATTTGTTACGATGATTTAGAAGAAGCGTACAGTGAAGAAGAATTAAAGGCTTATCCGGCAAAGATTGCATATTCATTGGATGCGAATGGAACAGATTGTAAGTTAGATACAGCAAAGAATATTTTAAAGACCAGTAATAAATATGGATACATTACGATTTCTGCAATGGCAGTAAATAGCAGTACGACAACTACAGTGCAGGATGAGAATGGCCAGGATATTGTTTCCAGCGTAAAAGTCTGGGTAGGACCGAAAGTAAAGTCAGTAAACGTAACGGAAAGAATGATTGCTACCGCAGGAAAGAATGAAGTGGCACTGGAAGGTAAATGTCTTGAAAACGCTATGAAGGTTGGTCTGTTTGATGCATCCGGTAAGCTGATCGATGAAAAAGATACGAAAGGTAATGCCGGCACACAGAAAGCGACCTTGGATGTCCCTTCCAATATCGGTGGAAAAGCAGATGTGGCCTATACAGTGAAATATGCAATTACAGATACGTATCTGGATGAACCGGCAGGAAAGATCATAGTAAGTAATAAGATTCCGGCAACTGGAGTAAGACTCAATAAAAATAGTATCGTCCTTTCTCCTAATGCCAGAGAACAGCTTATAGCATATCTGTCACCGGAAAACAGCACAGATTGGTTAAGCTGGAAGAGTTCACAGCCTGCTATGGCAGCAGTTGACCAGAATGGTAATGTAAAGGCAATCGCACCAGGTAAGCTTGCGATTACAGTTACAACAGAAAGTGGTAAGAGCGCATCTTGTAATCTGCTTGTCGGACTGCGAAAAGGCGATGTAATTACAAATGGTATTTACAGATATAAAGTGACAAACACAATGGTTGACGGAAGCGGAGAAGTGGAAGTGGTCGGATTTGTAAAAGGCCGCAGTGCGAAGAAAGTCTCTATTTCAAAGAGCGTGGCATGGAATGGAATTAAGTACAATGTAACTTCCGTTGGAACGAGAGCTTTTATCAAGAATAAGAAGATCAGAAATATTGTGGTTCCGGACTCTGTAAGAAAGATCAGACATAAAGCATTCTATGCATGTCCGAATGTGAAGAAGCTTACGATTGGAAAGAATGTTTCCTTTATGGGAGCTCACGCATTCTGTCTGAATAAAAAGCTCGAAAAGATTGTGTTTAGAGGTACAAAGTTAAAACAGTTAAGAAAACCACATGTGTTTATTGAAGTGAAGCACGCAAAGGTTTATGTACCAAAACGTAAATACAAAGCCTACAAAAAGATGTTATCTGATTATGGACTTGACAGGTGTAAGTTTGTAAAGAAGTAATCCGATGATATAAATAAAGTTTTTATAATTTGCCTTTATGACAAAAAGAGGAGACAGCAATGCTGCTATGAAAGAGGAGACATTGCTGTCTCTCCTTTTTTCTATGCCATATGTCCAGCGCTTTTTAAATACGCATGAACAGGTAATGCACTGTAAAAAATTTACGAAAATAACATTGCGTTTCTGTGAAGAGTATTATAGAATGTAACTGTTTGAAGCCGTATAGATTTTTTTTAAATCTTGTCAGATCCTATGGGATTTTTGAATGGATTTCAAGACCGGCTTTAGATAGTGAAAATAAAAAGAAATAAAAAGAAAGAGAAAGAAAAAAGAGAAAGATGAAGAATCAGAACAACACAGAACAAAGTGTAGGAAAGCAGAGCTTTCTAAAAAGGAAAAATGTAGAGATTTCTTTTAAGAGATATGCGATTGATGCGATGGGAGCGATGGCTCTTGGATTATTTGCATCTCTCTTAATCGGGACGATCATTAAGACATTAGCAGAGAATGTCGGTACAACAGGTCTGATGGCAGCATTGTCATCAGTGACAGATACGGGAGAGTTAGCGGCAAAGGTCGCAGAACTTAGTACATGGAATCATTTTTGCTGGATTTTATGGCAGATTGGTAATTATGCGACCATGGTAACAGGAGTTGCTATGGCAGCGGCGATCGGCTATGCATTAGATGCACCACCACTAGTGTTATTTTCTTTATGTGCAGTAGGACAGGCGACAAATACATTAGGCGGTTCCGGTGGACCGCTGGCAGTTTTGTTTGTTGCGATTATTGCTTGCGAAGTTGGTAAGCTTGTTTCTAAAGAGACGAAGATCGATATTCTTGTCACACCGGCAGTAACAATTATTGTCGGTGTAGGATGCGCCATGGTACTTGCACCGATTTTCAAGACAATCTGTGATTCCCTTGGTACATTTATCGGCTGGGCAACGAATTTACAGCCATTCTTCATGGGAATCATTATTTCTGTTGTCGTCGGTGTTGTACTTACGCTTCCGATCAGCTCTGCAGCAATCTGCGCAGCAGTTGGTATCAGTGGCGGTGCCGTTCTTGCAGGTGTTTTAGATGGCAGTATCTCTATGGACGTATGGAATGGTCTTGCACTTGCCGGAGGAGCAGCTACCGTAGGATGCTGCTGTAATATGCTTGGTTTTGCTGTGATCAGCTATCCCGATAATGGAGTTGGAGGTCTCGTAGCACAGGGGCTTGGAACGTCGATGCTGCAGGTACCGAATCTGATGCGAAAACCGATCTTGTGGATTCCACCGGTACTTACCTCCGCGATTTTAGGTCCGGTCTCCACATGCATTTTCCAGCTTCGCAATAACGGTGCTGCGATTTCTTCTGGCATGGGAACCGCGGGCTTAGTAGGTCCGATCGGGATTATCACAGGCTGGTCGAATATGCCAGAAGGATATGCCGTTGGAGCATTTGACTGGTTAGGAATGATTTTAGTCTGCTTTGTACTTCCTGTTCTTTTAAGCTGGGCAATTGGTAAGTTTATGAGGAAAAAAGGCTGGATTAAAGAAGGAGACTTAAAGGTAGATTTGGGATAATATTAAAAAATCTGTGGATTTAAAACAGACAGAAAAAAGAAACAATGATACATTCCAGATGCGGCTTGGGAGCGTGTTTAAGATGCGGACGAGCATCTTAAATACAGCGACTACAGAGCAGATGGAATGTATCATTGTTTCTTTTTTCGTCTACCACACAAATCAAGAGTTAATAAAATGTTTTTCCAGTCGATTCAGTATTCCATACAGTAATGCGGCAATCAGGCAAAGTAGCACGATAGAGAGCATTACCCAATCCATTTTAAAGACCTGTGAGCCATAGATGATCAGATACCCAAGCCCTTTTCTGGCGGCGAGAAATTCTCCAATAACTACTCCGATCAGGCAAAGTCCGATATCGACTTTCAAAATGCTAAGGATCGCAGGAAAGTTGATCGGAAGAATGACTTTGGTAAGACAGTCCAATCGGTTGCCATGCAGGGTATAGATTAATTTTAATTTATCTGGGTCGGTTGTCTGAAAGCTGGTAAAAAGATTTAAGATGCTTCCAAAGATTGCAACGGATATGGCGGTGATGATAATGGTTTTCATGTTATTGCCAAGCCATACGATAAAGATCGGAGCCATTGCTGATTTTGGAAGGCTGTTTAAAATCACAAAGTACGGTTCAAAAATCTCACTTAATGTTGTATTCCACCAAAGGAGTATGGCAATAAGAAGACTTATGGAGGCAACGAGAAAAAAACTGCCGAACGTCTCTGCAAGTGTGATGCCAATGTGTTTTAAGAGGTCTCCGGTGAGGAATAGTTCCTGACAGGCAAGAAGCATCTGGGAAGGGCTGCTGAAGATAAAGGCATTGATGATTCCGTTGTGGGAAGATATCTCCCATAAAATAATAAAAAATACAAATATAAAAATTTGAAAGAACAGGACAAGGTGTTTATGATGTCTTGTTTTTTTTATATAGAATTGTTGTTCTTTTGATAGATTGTTTGCTGATTCATTCATCATGTTTCAGCTCCTTCCATATCTGGTTAAAGTAATTTTGAAATTGGGGATGAATGCGGGCTTCTTTGGAAGAAAGCTGGTGTTCTGATCCAAAATCAATTGTTATGATTGATCGTATGTGGCCTGGACGTTTTCCAAGTACAATAATACGGTCGGAGATACTGATTGCTTCGGACAGATCATGTGTGACTAAAAGGGTGGTGACTCCGCTTTGGCGAATGATTTTTGCGATGTCATCTGAGACATCAAGCCGGGTTTGGTAATCCAGGGCGCTGAATGGTTCGTCAAGAAGAAGAAAGTCCGGTTTTAAGGCAAGTGTTCGGATGAGGGCAGCGCGCTGGCGCATTCCGCCGGAAAGTTCTCTTGGGTAAGAATCTGCAAAATCAGCAATGTCATATTGCTGCATTAATTTCTGGACATATTCTAAGTTTTTTTCAGTAAGACGGTGTTGTATTTCGAGACCTAAAATGATATTTTTATATATAGTTCTATATTCTAATAAATGGTCTTTTTGCAGCATGTAGCCGATGGAAGGCGGCTGATTTAAAAAGGGATAACGAAGGCTTCCTTTTTGTAAGGGAATCAGACCGGCAATCAACTCTAAAAGAGTGGATTTTCCACAGCCGGAAGGTCCGATGATCGCTGCAAATTCGCCAGTGAAAAGGTCGAAGTGAATATCTTTTAACGCAGGGGTTTCGCCATTTTTTGTGTGATACGTATGGGAAAGTCCGCGCACAGATAAAAAAGTATTTGGTTGTGGCAAAGTAGCTCAGTCCTTTTCTTTGAGGTATAATTTAACATATGCACAGGAGGTATCAAAGTGATATATTTCATAATTGTAACGTTGATTATTGCAGGAGATAAGTTTTTAAAGGAATATTTCAGGAGTTCTCTTAGAGGGAAGCATCGAAAAGAGCATTTTAACCAGTCTGGGGAGGGAATAAATAGGGTAAATGCTATGCAGGATGGATGGAGAAGGAAGCTGTCTCCAAGAATTGAATTTCTAGAGAATAAAGGAGGAGCAAGTGGTATCCTTTCTTCACATCCAAAGATATTAAAAGGGATATCCGGTGCCATGCTTTGCTTTTGTGCGTTCGTATTGGGAAAAGAACGGCAAAAAGGCAGGGTGAGTATTGCAGGAATCGGTTATGCGTTACTTCTTGGAGGAGGACTTAGTAATTTTATAGACAGAATGAAAAAAGGTTCTGTGACAGATTATATTCGTTTTCCTGAATTTCCAGTGAAGAAAATCAGTAACCTGGTTTTTAATATGAGTGATTTTGCGATTTTTGCAGGAATATTCTGCCTTTTGTTTCGGAAAAAGTAAGAGGATTTCGACTGAAAAGTCTAAAACTTTAGGTAAAATGTCGGATAATAAAGAATACTTTCAGAAAATGGTTAAAAACGGATTTTCTATGAGGAATGGCTGAAAATTGTGCATAATAGACAATGAAATATACATAAATTTACAAAGTGTAAAAAAGAACAAAGTGTCGGTGTATAACTCTTTGCAGTTATCCACGAAGAAAAAAACAGAAAAATGTTGAAAAACAGACTTATCCACTGAGTTATCCACAATATCCACAGTGGAAAAATGAAAGGAAAAATTGGAAAAAACACGTCAATATAAAACATCTGTTTTGTGTGATTTTTTGAAATAATTCATTGCCAGAATGAAGAATTGTTGGTATAATAATTATAATATAAGAAAAAGGAGTGTGATCGTATGCGTTACATTATTTACGGCAAGAATCTGGAGGTTTCCGAGGGATTAAAGCAGGCTGTACACGATAAGTTCAGCAAGCTGGAGAAGTTTTTCACTCCAGAGACAGAAGTTCAGGTCACATTAAGCGTGCAGAAGGATAATCAGACAGTAGAAGCTACGATTCCTATGAAGGGAACGATCTTAAGAGTAGAACCTACAAGTACAGATATGTATGTTTCTATTGATATGGCAGTAGATTTACTGGAGCGTATGATTCGCAAGTATAAGACGAAGATTTCCAAGTACGGTAAGGGCGAAGTGAAGTTTAATGATGAGTTCATGGAAGAAGATGTGGACAATCATGAAACAGTAACGGTTACAAAGAGTAAGAGATTCGCTATTAAGCCGATGGATGTTGAGGAAGCCTGCGTACAGATGGAGCTGTTAGGGCATAGTTTCTTTGTATTCCGTAATGCAGAGACTTTTGAAGTGAATGTAGTTTATAAGAGAAAAGATAAAACATATGGTTTGATTGAACCAGAATTTTAAACATACATGAATTCATTAGAAACGAAGGAAGAAGGCAGATAATTATCTGCCTTCCCTTTTTCTGTATATTAGGGGGATTAAAGCTTGAAAAGAGAGCTTATCAATGTTACAATATAATCTGTATGTTTAAAATTAGAAGAAGATTACCAACTCAGGAGGTGTGACCCCATCTTCTGTTAGTGGGGCCATACGTAAGTCAGGAAGTGATTTGCGAGTGATTTACGATAGAAATAGGAGGTAAAGATGAGTTTTGTTGATAAACTTTTTGGCAATAAAAGTGAGAAAGAAATCAAGAGAATTGAAAAGTATGTAGATGCGATCGAGGCTCTTGATGAGAAGATGCAGGCATTAAGCGATGAAGAACTTCGTGCCAAGACACAGGAATTTAAAGATCGTCTGGCAGCAGGAGAGACTCTTGATGACTTGTTAGTGGAAGCCTTTGCTGTTGTAAGAGAGGCAGCAGACCGTACGATCCATCTGAAGCATTATCGTGTGCAGCTGATGGGTGGTATTATTTTACATCAGGGTCGTATTGCAGAGATGAAGACTGGTGAAGGTAAGACTTTAGTTTCTACTCTTCCAGCATATTTAAATGCGCTTGAGGGCAAGGGTGTTCATATCGTTACTGTTAACGATTATCTGGCTAAGCGTGATGCGAACTGGATGGGTAAGGTTCATCAGTTCTTAGGCTTAAGCGTTGGTGTTATTTTGAACAGTTATGATAATGCAGAACGTCAGGCTGCATATAACTGTGATATTACTTATATTACGAATAATGAATTAGGTTTCGATTACCTTCGTGACAACATGGTTATTTATAAGAAGGATCTTGTACAAAGAGAACTGAATTATGCCATTGTCGATGAGGTCGATTCCGTATTGATCGATGAGGCAAGAACCCCTCTTATCATTTCCGGTCAGAGTGGTAAGTCCACAGATCTTTATAAGGCATGTGATGTCCTTGCAAGACAGATGCAGCGTGGTACTTCGGATGGTGAACTTTCTAAGATTGATGCCATCATGGGTATTGATATTGAGGAAGATGGAGATTTCCTTGTTAACGAGAAGGATAAGCAGGTTATGCTTACAACAGAGGGTGTTAAGAAGGTAGAGCAGTTCTTCCATATCAAGAACCTTGCGGATGCAGAGAACCTTGAGATTCAGCATAATATTATTCTTGCTCTTCGTGCACATAACCTTATGTTCCGAGACAGAGATTACGTAGTAAAAGACAACGAAGTTCTTATCGTTGATGAATTTACCGGACGTATTATGCCGGGACGTCGTTATTCTGATGGTCTTCATCAGGCAATCGAGGCAAAGGAGCATGTAAAGGTTAACAGAGAGTCTAAGACTCTTGCAACGATCACATTCCAGAACTTCTTTAATAAGTATACAAAGAAAGCCGGTATGACTGGTACTGCTATGACCGAAGATAAAGAGTTCATGGATATTTACGGCATGGACGTAGTAGAGATTCCTACGAATAAGCCAATGATCCGTATCGATCATGAAGATGCTATTTACATGACTAAGAAAGAAAAGTTAAATGCAGTTATCAACGATATCGTAGAGTCTCATAAGAAGGGGCAGCCGGTCTTAGTTGGTACGATTAATATCGATACATCAGAAGAAGTCAGTGAATTATTAAGTAAGAGAGGAATTAAGCATAACGTACTGAATGCGAAGTTCCATGAATTAGAGGCAGAGATTATTTCACATGCCGGTGAAAAGGGAGCTGTTACGATCGCAACGAATATGGCTGGTCGTGGTACGGATATCAAGTTAGAAGATGGTGTTGCAGAACTTGGTGGATTAAAGATCATCGGTACAGAAAGACATGAGAGCCGTCGAATCGATAACCAGTTACGTGGTCGTGCCGGTCGTCAGGGTGATCCTGGTGAATCGAAGTTCTACTTATCTCTTGAAGATGACCTGATGCGCCTGTTCGGTTCTGAGCGTATGATGAGCGTATATAAGGCGTTAAAGATTCCGGAGGGGGAAGAGATTCAGCATAAGACGATTACAAAGCAGATCGAAAAGGCACAGAAGAAGATTGAGAATAACAACTTCGGTATTCGTCGTAACCTGCTCGATTATGATCAGGTAAATAATGACCAGAGAGAAGTTATCTACGCAGAAAGACGCCGTGTATTAAATGGTGAGAGTATGCGGGATGTTGTTTACAAGATGATCAAGGATGTTGTTGCTGACGATGTAAATATGCTCGCAGGAGAACAGCCATTAAAAGAGATGAATCTTGTAGAGCTGAATGAATCTTTAAGAAGAAAGATTCCATTAGAGCCAATCACTCTTACAGACGAAGAAAAAGAGAAGAATGATAAAGAAGCACTCATTTCCCGTCTTCAGGATGAGGCGATGAAGATTTACCATAAGAAAGAGAAAGACTTTAATGAATTTGCCAAGGTGAATGTACCGGAAGAAGGTGTAGAGCTTGGTGAAGAAGATGCAGCAATCTTTAATGATGGTATTCGTGAAGTAGAACGTGTTATTCTTCTTAAAGTTATTGACAGTAAGTGGATGAACCATATTGATGATATGGATCAGCTTCGTGAGAGTATCGGACTTCAGTCTTATGCACAGAAGGATCCGGTTGTTCAGTACAAGTTCCTTGGATATGAGATGTTTGAGGAGATGACAAAGAACATTCGTCATGATACGGTTGGTGCTTTAATGCATGTTCAGATTGAGCAGAAAGTTGAAAGAAAGCAGGTTGCAAGAGCAACAGGCACAAACAAGGATGAGCTTGTCGAAAGAGGACCTTACCGCAGAAAAGAAGCAAAGATTGGACGTAATGCTCCTTGTCCTTGCGGAAGCGGAAAGAAATATAAAAACTGCTGTGGCAGATTTGCAAATTAAGGCAGGAAAAGTTTCGCACAGTGAATATTTTGCAGCAGATGTCAGGAAACGCACCTGTGAATGAATAGGCACTGTGCCTTTCTTTATCATATTATCATATATAGAAAGGGTTTTATAATTGGTTGAATTAGAACAATACAAATTTACGGTAAATCAATATAAAGAACCGATGAAGGAACTTGGTCTTTCTTTATCACTTTCCCATAAACATGAACAGATTAAAGAACTGGAAAGCGAGATGCGGGAGGAAGGCTTTTGGAATAATCCAGATAAGGCGCAGGAAGTGACAAAGAAGCTGAAGAACCTTAAAGATACGGTATCAGCATATCATGCATTGGAGATGACACTTGATGATGTCTCTACCATGATCGAGCTTGGGAATGAGGAGAATGATGCCAGTGTGATTCCGGAGATTGAAGAATTACTTGGTGAGTTTGAAATAGAGTTTGATAATCTGAAGATTCAGACATTGTTATCCGGTGAATACGATAAAAATAATGCAATCGTAACGCTTCATGCCGGTGCAGGTGGAACAGAGTCTTGTGACTGGGCAGGTATGCTGTATCGTATGTACAGTAAATGGGCCGACAGTCATGGATTTAAGACAGAAGTTCTTGATTATCTTGATGGAGATGAAGCAGGAATCAAGTCCATTACTTTTGAAGTAAATGGAGAGAATGCCTATGGCTATCTTAAGTCAGAAAAAGGTGTCCATCGTCTGGTAAGGATTTCTCCATTTAATGCGGCAGGAAAGAGACAGACATCCTTTGCATCTTGTGATGTTATGCCGGATATTGAGGAAGATTTATCTGTAGAGATTGCGGACGAAGATATTCGTATCGATACGTATCGTTCCAGCGGTGCAGGTGGACAGCATATCAACAAGACAGATTCGGCAATCCGTATCACCCATATTCCTACAGGTGTTGTTGTGCAGTGTCAGAATGAACGTTCTCAGCACAAGAATAAAGATAAGGCAATGCAGATGTTAAAGGCAAAGTTATATCTGATTAAAGAGCAGGAAAACAGGGAAAAATTATCAGATATACGTGGCGAAGTATCCGATAACGGCTGGGGAAACCAGATTCGTTCTTATGTTATGCAGCCATATACGATGGTAAAAGATCACAGGACCGGGGAAGAGACCGGAAATGTACAGAGTGTGATGGATGGAAACCTGGATGCATTTATGAATGCATATCTCAGGTGGATCACTACACCGCAAAAAGCATAACGGATCGTAAAATAAAAAGTATAGACATAAGGAGCAGACAGATTAATGGATATTATAAAGAAACTGGCGCAGGAGCTTACGATTAAGGAAGAACAGGCAAAAGCAGCGGTACAGCTCATTGATGAGGGGAATACGATTCCTTTTATTGCCAGATACCGTAAAGAGATGACAGGAGCCCTTAATGATGAGACTCTTCGTAATTTACATGAGCGCCTTCTTTATCTTCGTAATTTAGAAGAAAAGAAAGAGCAGGTTATTAACGCGATCACAGAACAGGGCAAGATGACCGATGATTTAAAGAAAAAGATTTTAGCGGCAGAAACTCTTGTAGCAGTAGATGATCTGTATCGTCCATATCGTCCAAAGAAGCAGACGAGAGCGACGAAGGCAAAGGAAAAAGGGTTAGAGCCACTGGCGAACATTCTTCTTTTGCAGGCAACTTCTAAGAGTATGGAAGAAGAAGCACAGAGCTTTGTAGACGAAGCAAAAGGAGTTACTAATGCAAAAGAGGCGCTTGCCGGAGCAAAAGATATTATTGCGGAGATGATCGCAGATAAAGCAGATTATCGCAAGAGTATAAGAAACTGTACGATGAAGCAGGGGCGTCTTGTAGTGAAGGCCAAAGATGAAAAGGTCGAATCTGTTTATGAAATGTATTACGATTTTAGCGAGGAATTGTCTAAGATTACAGGGTATCGTGTGCTGGCGATCAATCGTGGAGAAAAAGAAAAGTTTCTTACGGTTAAGGTAGAGGCTCCTGATGCACAGATTGTCAATGCGTTGAATAAAACAATGATACAGGACAATCCAAATACAAAGACACTGATGGAAGAAACAGTGCTTGATGCTTATAATCGTCTGATTGCACCGGCAATTGAAAGAGATATCCGCAGTGAGATGACGGAAAAAGCACAGGAAGGTGCAATTACTGTTTTTGGAAAGAACTTAAAACAGCTTCTTATGCAGCCTCCAATGGAAGGAAGAACAGTTCTTGGCTGGGACCCGGCTTTCCGTACAGGCTGTAAGCTTGCTGTTGTAGACCCAACCGGTAAGGTATTAGATACCGTTGTCGTTTACCCAACTGCACCACAGTGTAAAGTAGAGCAGGCAAAGAAAACAGTGCATGAGATGATCAAGAAGTATCATGTTTCTGTAATCAGCGTAGGAAATGGTACTGCCTGTCGTGAATCAGAACAGGTAATTACTGAACTGATTAAAGAAATTCCGGAAAAGGTAGCTTATGTTATCGTAAATGAAGCCGGAGCTTCTGTATATTCTGCAAGTAAGCTTGCCACAGAAGAATTTCCGGAATTTGACGTAGGACAAAGAAGTGCCGCATCTATTGCCAGAAGATTACAAGATCCGTTAGCAGAACTAGTAAAGATTGAACCAAAGGCAATTGGTGTTGGCCAGTATCAGCATGATATGAACCAGAAGCGACTAGAAGAGGCGTTAAATGGTGTAGTAGAAGACTGTGTAAACAAAGTAGGTGTTGATCTTAATACAGCTTCTGTTCCATTACTTTCTTATGTTTCTGGAATCAGTAAAGCAGTAGCAAAGAATATCGTAGCCTATCGTGAAGAAAATGGACGATTCCATACAAGAAAGGAACTTTTAAAAGTACCAAAACTTGGACCAAAAGCATTTTTACAGTGTGCAGGATTCTTACGGATTCCGGGAGGAGAGGAACCACTTGATAATACAAGTGTACATCCAGAATCCTATGAGGCAGCAGCGAAGTTGTTAAAGGATTTAGGTTATACTTCTGAAAGTATCCGTAATGGCGGACTTAGTACTCTTCACTCTCAGATTACAAATGAAAAAGCAACAGCGGAAAGTCTTGGCGTTGGAGAAATGACACTGCATGATATTGTAGAGGAACTGGAGAAGCCGGGAAGAGATCCAAGAAGTGAGATGCCAAAGCCTGTATTAAGGACAGATGTTCTTGAAATGAAAGACTTAAAAGAAGGTATGGTTTTAAAAGGAACGGTACGTAATGTGATCGACTTTGGAGCATTTGTTGATATTGGAGTACATCAGGACGGTCTTGTACACATTTCTCAGATGACAGAGCGCTACATTAAGCATCCGCTTGAAGTAGTCAGCGTAGGAGATATTGTAGATGTGCAGGTTATGAGTGTGGATCTAAATAAAAAGAGAATCCAGCTTACGATGAAGATTGACCACAGTAAGTAACGCTGTGGTCATTGCAGGAGGAGTAACGCGTGAAAAACTTTGAAAAAATAAGTAAGATGAACCTTGCTGATCTTGACAGACCGGAGGGAATTCTAGAAGAAGAAAGTATACAGGATGCAGATCTGTGTGTAGAAAAAACAGCTCAAAATCCAGAAGATGAGGAGCGTTCTGAAACAATCGTAACAGAGAATGTACAGGAACAGCCGGAAGAACTTGCGAAAAAAGAAATGATGGAGCCACAGGGCAGACATTTCCGAGTTGATGCCAATGTAACAGAAAAGGAATTGAAGGCATTTCTTTTTGGTCATACGTATCGTCAGCCATTAATGATTATCGTAACGATATTAGCAATCGTATGGCCGCTTGCTGTGTTAATTAAGAAGCAGGGAAGTGTTACGATGCCGTTGATCTGTTCTTTATTTATTCTTATATGGATTCCATTTACAAAAAAACTTCGTGCAAAGAATGCGAAAAGCCGAATCCAATCTATAACGAAGAATTTCACTATATGTTTGATGAGTGGGGACTGCATCTGGAATTAGGAGATGATGCAATTGATGTAGAATGGAAAAAGATTACAAAATTAATTTTTTATAAGTCAGTTGCAGTGATTTATACCGGAAAGAACAATGCATTTTTAATCCCAAGTGCGGCAATGGGAACGCAGCGGGAAGAAATCATGAATTTCATAAAAGAGATGAAAAAGAGGTAAAAAAGAGGTAAAGATGAGAATAGAAAGTAACAGCGCAGAGGATACATTTGCACTGGGAAAACAATGTGGGCAAAAGGCAGCAGCAGGACAAGTCTATTGCCTTTATGGAGATTTAGGAGTAGGAAAGACAGTATTTACACAGGGATTTGCTGCGGGTCTTGGAATAAAAGGTCCGGTCAGCAGCCCGACCTTTACTATTTTGCAGGTATATGATGAGGGAAGACTTCCGTTTTATCATTTTGATGTATACCGGATCAGTGACCCGGAAGAAATGTACGAAATTGGTTTTGAAGAATATATTGAGGGAGAAGGAGTCTGCTTTATCGAGTGGGCGAATCTGATCGAGGAACTGCTCCCGGAACAATATACTGAAATCCATATCGATAAAGATTTGTCGAAAGGATTTGATTATCGTCTGATTACTGTTGAGGAGGTGCAAAGATAGATGAAACTTCTTGCATTAGACAGCTCTGGACTGGTGGCTTCCGTTGCCATTTTAGATGGAGAAACCTTAGTTGCAGAGTATACGTTAAATTACAAAAAGACACACTCACAAACACTTTTACCTATGCTTGATGAGATTGTGAAAATGACACAGACAGAACTTTCTGAAGTGGACGCCATTGCTGTTGCAGCAGGTCCGGGTTCTTTCACAGGTCTCCGAATTGGTTCTGCCACTGCAAAAGGATTGGGTCTTGCGCTTAATAAACCAATCATTTCTGTTCCGACATTAGAAGGAATCGCCTGTAATTTTTATGGGACAGATGCGCTGATCTGTCCGATCATGGATGCCAGAAGAAAGCAGGTTTATACAGGAATCTATCATTTTGCAGGAGGGACAGAATTTGAAGAACTTGTAGCTCAGGAGGCAGGTCCGGTAGAAGACATTATTAAAAAGTGTAATGCGTTTGGACAAAAGCTTGGAAAACAGGTTATTTTCCTGGGAGATGGTGTTCCGGTATACAAAGATATTATTGAGGAATTCTGTACAGTAGAACATTCTTATGCACCGGCACATTTAAGTCGTCAAAGAGCAGGAGCGGTTGCCATTCGTGCAGTGAGATTATACGATGAAGGCAAGGCAGAACCGGCAAGTGACCATGCACCAATTTATCTGAGAAAGTCACAGGCGGAGCGCGAACTTGAAGCGAAGGGAAAGAAGTTAGAAGAATGAGAATTTGTCCAATGGCAGAAACAGACTGTGAACAGACAGAGATTCTGATGAAAGAATGTTTTTCGGTACCATGGTCAGTTGATGCACTAAAGGAAATGTTTCATACTAAGGGATATTGTTCTTTTCTTGCAAAAGAGGAGACAGAGGTTATCGGCTATATCGGGATGAAAGTAGTTCTAGATGAAGCAGATATCACCAATGTTGCCGTACTTCCCGCTTACAGGAAGAAAGGAATTGCCAGAAAGCTGCTGCAGCAGTTATTAGACGAGGCGAGACAGCAGGGAATTTATAGTATATATCTTGAAGTGCGGGATTCTAATGCAGCGGCGATTACTTTGTATAAACATGCCGGATTTAAAGAAGTCGGAAAAAGAAAGAATTATTATGAACATCCACAGGAAGATGCCAGGCTTATGTTATGGCAATCTTAAAAATACCAATAGTTACTAACGTTTTTCAGCACATTTTTCTGTATAATTAAGAGGAACTTCCATATGTAAGAGAAACTTTCATATGAAAAATGTTGTAGGATAATCATTTAGAAAAAGTTTTAAAAAGATGGAGGCTATGGAGAATAGAATGGAGAAAAAAGTGTATGAAGTATACTGTAATTCCTGTGGAAAAAAGATAGAAACAACAGACAGTACCAAAAGAGAAGATTATATTTCCATTAAAAAAGAATGGGGATATTTTTCAAATAAAGATGGACAAATACATATATTTCATATATGTGAGTCCTGTTATGATACATGGACAGGGCAGTTTCGGATTCCGGTAAAGGTGGAGGAACAGACGGAACTGCTATAGAAAAGTGAGGGAGATTATGCTGGAATTGTGTTTGCTAGGTTGTGGCGGAATGATGCCGCTGCCATACCGCAAACTGACATCATTGATGGCGAGATACAATGGAAACAGTATTTTAATAGATTGTGGTGAAGGAACACAGGTGGGAATCAAGGAAAAAGGCTGGAGTTTTAAGCCGATTGAGGTCATCTGTTTTACGCATTATCATGCAGATCATATCAGTGGACTGCCGGGGCTTCTTTTAACGCTTGGAAATGCACAGAGAACAGAGCCGCTATTAATGGTAGGACCAAGAGGATTAGAGCGTGTAGTGAATTCACTGAGGGTAATTGCACCGGATTTACCATTTCCGATTGTTTTTCGTGAGCTAAAAGAAAAAGAAGAAGTTATTGAAGCAGCTGGATGCCGGATTACGGCATTTCGTGTGAATCACAATGTAACCTGTTATGGATATACGATAGAGATTGACAGAGCAGGTAAGTTTGATATCAATAAAGCAAAAGAGAATAATGTAGAAATGCAATACTGGAACCGCCTGCAAAAGGGGGAAACCATTGAATTGCCAGACAGAATACTGACAAGTAATCTGGTTCTTGGACCGGCACGAAAAGGAATTAAATGTACGTATACTACAGATACAAGACCGACAGCATCTATTGTAGACCATGCAAAAGGTGCGGATTTGTTTATCTGTGAAGGAATGTATGGTGAGCCGGAGAAGAAAGCAAAAGCAATAGAATATAAACATATGACATTTTATGAAGCGGCAGAAATGGCAAAGAAAGCTGACGTGAAGAAGATGTGGCTTACGCACTACAGTCCTTCCCTGGTAAGACCGGAAGTATATCTTGAAGAAGTGCGGAAGATATTTGCCCGTACCAGTGCGGGAAAGGACGGAAAAAGTACGACTCTGTTATTTGAGGAGGAATAAGAAAAATGGAAGAAAATAAAAAGGATGTGCTCATTCTGGCAATCGAGACTTCCTGTGACGAGACAGCGGCGGCTGTTGTAAAAAACGGGAGAGAAGTTTTATCAAATACCATTTATACGCAGATCAAACTGCATACATTATTTGGCGGCGTAGTACCGGAAATTGCATCCAGAAAA
>OLQS01000716.1_pt1 | contig 21837 bp, 19 predicted proteins | sample 1672291 | NCBI WGS metagenome assembly OLQS01 (sample SAMEA3136668, study PRJEB25190) | human gut metagenome | biome: human gut; feature: human-associated habitat; material: faeces | place: Austria | collected 2013
CTCACGGATCTTTCTTCCTGGTACTCTGAGCATGTGGATAAAAACTTTGTCAATTACCGTAACCAGCTCGTCACGATCCTGAATCAGGAAAGCAGCCTGATGGAGATCGTAAAACTGATCGGATCCGATGTTCTCCCTGATGACCAGAAGCTCGTCCTCGAGATCGCCAAGGTTATCCGTCTCGGTTTCCTTCAGCAGAACGCTTTCCATAAGGAAGATACCTGCGTTCCGCTGAAAAAGCAGTTTAAGATGATGGAGATCATCCTTTATCTCTATAAAAAATCCCGTGCCCTCGTTGCCATGGGCATGCCGGTATCCGTCCTCAAAGAAGAAAAGATCTTTGAGAAGATCATTGCCATCAAATATGACGTCCCGAATGACCGTCTCGACATGTTTGACGACTATAAGAAGCAGATCGATGACTTCTACAATTCCGTCATCGAGCGCAACGCATAAGGAGGCAGATCACAATGGCAGTCGAATATCTTGGCCTTAGTTCCTTAAACGGCCCTCTTGCCGTCCTCGAAGGCGTTTCCGGGGCATCTTATGATGAAATCGTGGAAATGACCGTCGACGGAAAAGAAAAGAAGCTCGGACGCATTATCGAGGCGTACGAGGATAAAGCCGTGATCCAGGTGTTTGAGAGCACCGGAAACATGGCATTGAAAAACACTCATACCCGTCTCACCGGACATCCAATGGAGATCGGCGTCTCCGCCGATATGTTAGGCCGTACCTTTGACGGTCTTGGAAATCCCATCGACGGTCTGGGACCGATCTTAGCTGATAAAAAACTGGATGTAAACGGAAAGCCGTTAAACCCGGTGGCCCGTGAATATCCGCGTAACTACATCCGTACCGGTATCTCCGCCATTGACGGTTTGATGACCCTGATCCGCGGACAGAAGCTCCCGATCTTCTCCGGAAACGGGCTTCCCCACGACCAGCTGGCAGCGCAGATCGTCATGCAGTCCTCTCTGGGAGACAATTCCGATGAAAAATTCGCCGTCGTATTCGCAGCTATGGGCGTCAAGTACGATGTTGCCGAATATTTTGAACGTACCTTCCGCGAGAGCGGCGTTCTGGACCATGTTGCCATGTTTATCAATCTTGCAAATGACCCGGTCGTCGAGCGTCTGATCACACCGAAGGTTGCCCTCACAGTTGCCGAATACCTCGCATTTGAAAAGGGCATGCATATCCTGGTCATCCTGACGGATATGACCTCCTACGCTGAGGCGCTGCGTGAGGTCTCCTCCTCAAAGGGCGAGATCCCGTCCCGTAAGGGATATCCGGGATACTTATACAGTGATCTGGCATCTCTCTATGAGCGCGCCGGAATCGTCGCCGGAGTCAACGGATCTGTCACACAGATCCCGATCCTGACTATGCCAAACGATGATATCACCCACCCGATCCCAGACCTTACCGGTTACATCACAGAAGGTCAGATCGTTCTGGACCGCAGCTTAAACGGTCAGTCCATCTACCCGCCGATCAGCGTGCTTCCGTCCCTGTCCCGTCTTATGAAGGACGGCATCGGTGAGGGATTTACCCGTGAAGATCATCAGGATGTGGCAAACCAGCTGTTTTCCTGCTACGCAAAGGTGGGCGACGCGAGAGCCCTCGCATCTGTTATCGGTGAAGATGAGCTCTCCCCGATCGATAAAAAGTATCTGGAATTCGGCCGGGAATTTGAAAAACGGTTCATCGGACAGGATATCCATGACAACCGTACCATCATCGACACATTAAATATCGGCTGGGAGCTTTTAGGACTTCTTCCGAGAGAAGAGCTCGACCGTATTGACACGAAGATCTTAGACAAGTATTATAAACCTGCAGACGCCGCTTCAGACGCTTCATAAGGAGGGGATCTCATGAATCCGAACACATTCCCCACCAAGGGAAATCTGATCCTTGCGAAAAACTCCCTCGCCCTTGCGACTCAGGGGTACGGACTGATGGATAAAAAGAGGAACATCTTGCTGCGGGAACTTATGGGCCTGATCGATCAGGCAAAAGCGATCCAGTCCGAGATCGATTCCACTTTTACCGCCGCCTACAAAGCACTCCAGAAGGCCAATATCGAGATGGGAATCCACTATGTGGAAGAGATCGCAGGTTCACTTCCCGTCACGGATGATATCCGGATCAAGGCGCGCAGCATCATGGGAACGGAGATCCCGCTTGTCGAGTATACACCGTCAAAAGATGAAAAACCGCCTTATTCGTTTTACAGCACCAGCGATTCGCTGGACGAGGCACGGATCGCCTTCGAGCGCGTGAAGGAACTGACCGCAGACCTCGCAACCGTGGAGACATCCGCCTACCGTCTTGCCGAGAGCATTAAGAAGACCCAGAAGCGGGCCAATGCATTGAAAAACATCACGATCCCGTCATACCAGGCACTTGTGAAGGACATCACCAACGCCCTGGAGGAAAAGGACCGCGAAGAGTTCACAAGACTAAAAGTAATCAAACGGAGTACCACGAAATGACAAAACAAGCAACGGCCATTACTTATGCCGCCGGAATCTTTACCGCGTTCTGGCTGATCATCGCGTTCCTTATCACGTCCGTGGAGGCAGTCACCTACTGGACGCCGGGATATTATGAGAAGGAATACACGAAATATCAGGTTCTGAATGATCTTCCTGAGATGACCATGGATGATCTTTTAGACGTTACCGATGAAATGATGGCATTTCTTCGCGGAAAGCGTGAAAACCTTCACGTATACACCACCATGGGCGGGGAATACCGGGAATTCTTCAATGACCGGGAGATCGCCCATATGGAGGATGTGCAGGGACTCTTCATCGGCGGATTATGGCTTCGCCGGATCGGGATCCTGATCACCCTATGCTTCGCGTCCCTGGCTTATTTCTGGGGGCATAAGAGCTCAGAGCGGACCGCGGCGTTAAAACGCCTGATCCCGAAGTCCCTCTGCATCGGCACCGGCGCAGTCTTTGCCGTGGCTTTAGTTTTGATCGGCATTATATCCACAGACTTCACGAAATATTTTATTGTTTTCCACAAAATCTTTTTCAACAATGATCTGTGGATCCTCGATCCACGCACCGATATGCTCATCAACATCGTTCCGGAAGGTTTCTTTTTCGATACCGCCGCCCGGATCGCGATGGTGTTTGCAGGGATCGTTATGGTATTTTTTGTTGGAAATCTGGTATTATATAAAAGAGCCGGCAGATAGATCTGTCGGCTCTTTTTATATCATTTATCGGTTGCAGCCCTGTCTTCAAACTGCTATAATCCATAGTACGAGTACTGTGATCATTCAATCCTTCACAATTACAGGCAAAAATCCATTCCTGATCGGCTGTGCCGATGGGATTTGAGACATCAAAACAGCCGCCACGTCGGGTAAACATGGCGGCAATTTTTTCAAGGAGTTCCATGAAACGAATTTTAAGTATTTTTCTCTGTCTGACGCTGATCCTCGGCTTTTGTCCGGGACAGACGGCATATGCGGCGGCTGAGTGGCCGTCGGAGATCTCGATCTCAGCGGACGGCGGGATCCTAATGGACATCAATTCGGGAGCGGTTTTGTTCGAGAAGAACAGCCATGAACCGTATTATCCGGCAAGTATCACAAAGATCCTGACGGCACTGATCGTGATTGAAAACTGTGGGCTTGATGAGACCGTGACGTTCTCCAACACAGCGGTGAACTCTCTTGAGCCGAACTCCTCCATTCTGGGGGCCCGCGCCGGAGATACGTTAAGTGTCCGGGACTGTCTTTATGCCCTGCTTTTACAGTCCGCGAATGAAGTTGCAAACGCTCTGGCTGAACACTGCGCAGGCAGTATTGATGCTTTTGCGGAGAAGATGAATGAGAAGGCGGAGGAGCTTGGATGTACGGACTCCCATTTCGCAAACCCGAGCGGTCTGAATGATCCGAACCACTATGTGTCCGCTTATGATATGGCACTGATCGCAAAGGCGGCGTTTAATAATCCGACATTTGTAGAGGTTGATTCCACGACGTACTATGACGTTCCTGCGGGGAAATTAAAGCAGTACCCGGATGGCTGGCGCTACTACGCCCACCACAGAATGCTGCGGCGGAATGATTCCCTTTATTACGACGGTGCCATCGGCGGAAAGACCGGTTACACCCTGCTCGCGGGAAATACATTGGTGACATGCGCGGAGCGCGATGGAATGAAGCTCATAGCTGTCGTTCTCAATGGTCACCAGACCCATTATTCCGACACAAAAGCACTGTTTGACTATGGATTTAAAAATTTCAAGTCCGTTCCGGTTGCGGATCAGGACAGCACTTACAGCAAGGTGGCTGATGACCTGACGATCTCCGGGATCTTTTCCGGGAGTGCTACAAGACTCACGGTAAATAAAAACAGTGCAGTGACTTTACCTGCGGATGGGAACTTCTCCGATGTGACTTCCACACTGGACTACGACCTGACTGACGATGCACCTGATGGGGCGATTGCACGGATCGATTACCGCTATGGGGATAAGCTTGTGGGACAGGCTTATCTGGAGGCGACTGTGACACAGGGATATGTGTCCGGAGCGGTGAAACAGAGCACGGATACCGCGGAGACTGAGACTGTGGCTGAAACCGTTCCTTCTAAGGCACCTGACAAGAAAACCGAACCTTCCTCTAAAAAAACGGGCAGCAATAAGACATCCTGGACCTCCTCTCCTGCTTTCGGCATTGTTAAGAAAGCCCTGATCGCTGCCGCTGTCATCGGAGCCATTGGCGGCGCCGTCTTCGGAATCATAATCTATCAGGAAAACAAGGCCCAGAACGAGCGTTTTCTCCGTCATCAGCGACGCGAAAAACGTTTAAAGGAATGGGGATATTCTTCCACAGAATTTGATATGATCATGGAGGAGCACTTAAGATCCAAGTCTGGGATTAAGCAGCCGGGATTCCGGGAGCGGCTCAGAGATCGTTTTCGGAGACGATAAGTTTTATTTTATGTAAACTAAAAGAGCAGATGTATGCTTTTTGAAGCAATACCTCTGCTCTTTTTCTATCTTTTCACATCCGTTTTTTCAGGAGCAAAGTGCTCAATTGCTGCCGTATCTTCCGGGCTGCCGCCTCTATTCCACTCCATGGAGTTTCTTCTGCCTGCTTTTCTCCGCACGGCGGATCCGGGCCTCCTCTTTTTTCAGGAAAACAGCTTCTGCACCTTCCTCATCCACCGGTTTTACCGTCTTTACGGCAAAAACTCTGCCGTCCTCCGACTTTTTCATCCGGATTTTTCCTTTCATCATACCGTGTTCCGGACATGTTGCAAGACACAGATAATAGCGCTGTCCTGAGGAAAACCAGCGGATCTTCTTCCGCAGCATCCGACGGCATTTCGTACAGACGATATCCGTCACCCGCTTTTCCTCCATCGCCTCTTCCTTTGTCTCAAACATCTGTGATACGAACTTCGTATACTCCGGGAACCGCAGTGTGAACTCCTCATCCTCGTTCTCCGGCGGCAGATAATAATCCACGGACACATAATCTTTCACGGAATCAAAATCCATCGCCTGCAGCACCCGCCCCGTATATTCCGCGTCCCCCAGTGCCCGGTGGAACGGCGCGTCCACATCAAGTGCAAAGGACTCCACCGCTTCATCAAGCGAAATTCTCGCCTTTCCGTCCTGATAGCACAGGCTGTACAGTTTCTGGACATCATAAAAAAGGAACGGTTTCGGGAACGGGATCGTCATCCCATGATAGACCATGTTCCTCTGCAGTTCCGTAAGGTCCATACTTCCCCAGGTGCAGAATATGCAGTCCTCGCCGCACCATTTAAGGAAATCCTCCATCACCGCCGCAAACGGCTCTCCATCCCGCTCTAACTCTTCGATTGAAACATGGGTCACCTCAGAGATGATCCGGTGCATCTGGCGGTACACGCAGGGACGGATGATCCGGTGAAACTCCGCAACCTTCTCACGCTCTTCATTCAGTTTTACTGCTCCGATCTCAAAGATCTCAAAAGGAAGCCGCTCCACAGACGCTTCTTTACCGCCCGGGTTCTGGTTCCATTCCAAATCAAATACAATAAAATTTTTCATAATACAAGAGTATAGCACAGTTTTTTCTGCCCGTCACTGAGAAAATTGTTGCTGTACACGGGCAGGGATCAGTCGCTTACTTTTTTCTTGCACTCTGTTTCAAATAATCCTATAATAAGCATAGTTTGAGATAGAAAAACTACAGCAACAGCGTTTCCGCCTCTGTAGGATCACTCAGGTAAGACCCTCTGCTTCTGATCTGGTGCTTTTATCTGGAGATTTGCTGTGCTGGAACGCGGAAAGGATTCTTATCATGAAACACATCACAGGACTTGCGCATATCGCGCTTTTCACAAAGGATCTTGAAGCATCCGTAAAATTCTACGAATGTCTTGGTGGAAAAGTAACCGGACAGGCTGATGTCCAGAAGCCACTCGGAACAAACCACATCAAGATCGTCAGCATGCCGGGCTTTGACCTCGAGATCATCGAGCCGCATGACGGCACTGAGGTTACGATCGAGGGTGGTCTCTTCCCGCATCTTGCCATCGAAGTCAGCGACATTGACGCGGCCATTGCAGAATTAAAGGAAGCCGGGATCACAAACTTCCGGGGCGGTGTCGACAAGGCAGCTGACCTCCCGATCTTCGGCGGCATCCGAAACGCGTTTTTTATCGGACCGAACGGCGAACAGCTGGAGCTTTTACAGCATCTGTAAAATTCGGTTGACCGCAGATCATGCGGATCACTGTAATTTAAGTACATAAGTAAAGTCCCCGGATAAGGAACTACCGCAGCTGGTCAACTGACCGATGGCACATTCCCTATCCGGGGGCTTTTTATCTTATCCCAATAACGCCTTCAAATCCTCCTCCGGTGTCGTCACCGGACCGATTCCGTAGTTCTCCACAAGGAAATTCAGGATATTCGGGGAGAGGAACGCCGGTAAGGACGGGCCGAGGCGGATATTCCTGATCCCAAGATGCAGGAGTGTCAGGAGAATACACACTGCCTTCTGCTCATACCAGGAGAGCACGAAGGACAGCGGAAGCTCGTTCACCTCGCACCCAAACGCCTCCGCCAGCGCCATAGCCACCTTGATGGCACCGTAGGCATCGTTGCACTGGCCCATGTCCATGATCCGCGGGAGACCGCCGATATTTCCAAGGTCCAGATCGTTAAAGCGGAACTTGCCGCATGCTAACGTCAGGACAATGCTGTCCGCCGGAGTCTGCTTTACAAAATCCGTATAGTAGTTTCTTCCCGGCTTCGCGCCATCGCAGCCCGCAACGAGGAAGAAATGTCTGATCGCGCCGGATTTTACCGCGTCGATGACCTGATCAGCCATGGAAAGGATCGTTCCATGTCCGAATCCTGTCATGACCTGAGTTCCGCCGTTGATTCCCGTAAACTGGCGGTCTTCCTGATATCCGCCGAGTTCCAGCGCCTTCTCGATCACCGGGGTAAAGTCTTTCTCATCATCGATATGAACCATTCCCGGATATGCTACGACCTCCGTCGTGAACACGCGGTCCGCGTAGGATTTCTTCGGCGGCATCAGGCAGTTTGTGGTAAAGAGGATCGGAGCCGGGATATCCGCAAATTCCTTCTGCTGATTCTGCCATGCAGTTCCGAAATTGCCCTTTAACTGCGGATACTTTCTGAGCTCCGGGTAAGCGTGGGCCGGCAACATCTCGCCGTGGGTGTAGATGTTAACGCCTTTTCCCTCTGTCTGCTTTAAGAGAAGCTCCAGGTCCTTGAGATCATGTCCCGTCACAACGATAAACGGTCCTCTTTCTACTACAAGCGGTACGCTGACTGGGATCGGAGTCCCGTAAGTTCCCGTGTTTGCTGCGTCCAGCATCGCCATGCAGGTGAGGTTCACCTCGCCGACCTTCAGGACCGTCGGGAGCAGGCTTTCGACGGTGCCGTCTTTTGCGATCTCTCGGAGTCCCGTTAAGAAGAACTGGTTTACCGTCTCATCAGATGCCCCCAGCATCAGCGCATGGTACGCGTACGCCGCCATACCCTTTAATCCGAACAGGATCAGGGATTTCAGGGAGCGGATATCAGGGTCCATGTCCCACAGCAGACCGAGATTATAATCATCCGTATCTTGCGCACTTGCTGCCGCACCTGACTCTCCCGCTGCCTTTTCGCGCGGTCCTGCACTTTTCTTCACCGGCGCTGCGAGCAGCCGCTCCTTCTCCCTGTGCGTCTTCTCAATCTGCGCCCGGATCGCGTCATCATCAAAGCTTACATTCGTAAGTGTCGTAAAAAGCCCCTCGATCACCGTGCGGTACACTCGATCTCCCGGACATTCCACGCCTTCTGCCGCTCTCGCAAGCCCGATCATCGCACCTACAAGCTGGTCCTGCAGCCTTGCGGTCTCCGCCGTCTTTCCGCAGACACCCGTGCTCCCGGTACATCCCGCGCAGCCTGCGGTCTGCTCACACTGATAACAGAACATTTTCTGATCCATTTCATATACCTCCATATATTTCCCCGGCTCTTCCCGCGTGACTCCAGGCAGCCCATACAAGCAGCCAATACTGTCTTCGCAGTTTTGCCGATCTCAAATTATCCTGACACGCCTGCCGTCCCTGCGGCAGCCATAACCGATAAGTCATCATGTTTCCCTGTCCGGCACCGCCGAACCATGTACGCATTATATCCGCGAAATCAGCTTTCGTATGTTGTAATTACAACATTTTTAAACAGACCACATGGAAATAATTTCCACACGTCCACCTCTCACACTTTTCGCAGACCAGAACGGATCCAGCCGCTCTTTATAATTTCCTGTGCGAATCAGGAATTTTCAGAACTTTAAAATCCATAAATTTCGCTTTTCTTTACATCCATAAACGTTTATAATAGAACAAATGCTTTATGAAAGGATTCAGATTATGTTTCGTATTCTTTCCGCTTTCAGGCGGTTAAATTCATTTCAGATCATTGTTTTAGGCTTTGCCTTCGTGATCTTGCTCGGCGCCGGCATCCTGATGCTGCCGGTATCCTCCGCGGACGGAAGCTGGACTCCGTTTGTAAACGCCCTGTTTACCGCCGTCACCTCCGTCTGCGTGACCGGTCTTGTGGTCTGTGACACCGGAACCTACTGGTCTTCCTTTGGACATGCCGTAATTCTGCTTCTGATCCAGACCGGCGGTCTCGGCGTTGTGACGATCTCCGCTTCCTTTACGATCCTCTCCGGAAAGAAGATCGGTCTTTCCCAGCGGAGTATCATGGCGGAATCGGTCGCTGCCCCTCAGCTCAGCGGAGTTGTCCGCCTGACCGGTTTTATTGTAAGAGTCACTCTCGGTATCGAACTGATCGGTGCTCTCCTGATGGCACCTGTATTCTGCCGCGATTTTGGTCTCTGCCGGGGACTCTGGATGTCTTTATTCCACTCCGTATCCGCATTCTGCAACGCCGGAATCGATCTGCTGGGTGTCCGGGGAGCATATTCCTCCCTGACATCCTACGCATATGACCCGCTGATCAATCTCGTAATCATCCTGCTTATCGTGATCGGCGGAATCGGTTTTCTGACCTGGGATGATATTTACAGAAACCGGCACCATATTTCCCGATACCGGATGCAGAGTAAGGTCATCCTCTCCTACTCGCTGGTACTGATCTTTATCCCGGCTATCCTCTTCTTTTTTCTGGAATTTCAGGATATCCCGGCCGGAAAACGGATCCTTGTATCCTTATTCCAGTCGGTGACAACGCGAACTGCCGGTTTTAATACAGCGGATCTTTCCTCCATGCGGGAATCCGGCCAGCTCCTTATGATCCTTCTCATGCTGGTCGGCGGAAGTCCGGGATCCACCGCCGGCGGAATCAAGACGACCACTCTGGCCGTTCTGATCTCCTGTGCGACTGCTGTCTTTGCCAGAAAGGACAGCCCGGAAATGTTTAAACGGCGTATTATCCCCGATATTGTTGCCACGGCGATCGCGATCTTTTTCATGTATACAAGCCTCGGTATCCTGTGTGCCATGACGCTCAGCATTCTGGAAAGCCTGCCTCTTATACCGTGTCTGTTTGAGGCGATTTCTGCGCTTGCTACGGTAGGCTTGAGCTTCGGGATCACCCCGACACTTTCCGTTCCATCGAAGCTGATCCTGATCACATTTATGTTCATCGGCCGCGTTGGCGGACTCACGATCATCTACGCAACCATGTCCGGGTACAAGATTCAGTGCGGAAAATTCCCGCAGGAAAAAATTTCCGTCGGATAATATATTTAAGGAGAAAATTATGAAATCAATTCTTTTGATCGGCCTCGGCCGTTTTGGAAAACATGTTGCCATGCATCTTCACAACCTCGGACACCAGGTCATGGCCGTTGACAGTACGGAGGAACGCGTCAACGCAGTCCTTCCCTATGTGACAGAAGCACAGATCGGTGACAGTACAAACGAGTCCTTCCTTTCCTCTCTGGGAATCCGCAATTTTGATGCCTGCATCGTCGCGATCGGCGATAATTTCCAGAGTTCCCTTGAAACAACGTCACTCTTAAAGGAGCTCGGAGCAAAGCTCGTTGTCTCCCGCGCTTCCAGTGATGTTCACCAGAAATTTCTTCTGCGGAACGGTGCCGATCAGGTCGTCTACCCGGAACAGCAGCTTGCGAAATGGACTGCGATCCGCTTCAGCTCCAACCACATTCTTGATTTTGTCAATCTGGAAGGCGACTACGATATCTATGAGGTAGATCTTCCGGAACGCTGGGTCGGTATGAGCGTAGGTGAGATCGATATCCGGAAAAAATACGGCATCAACATCATTGCCGTCCGGCGAAACGGCACTCTGGATTTCTCCGTTAAGCCGGAAACCGTCTTTGAAGACGGCAATACGATCCTGGTTCTCGGACAGTATCGGGATCTGCAGAAATGCTTTAAAATTTAATATCCTGTTTGTTCCAATGCGCGCCTGCGAAACCTGCCGCCGGCAGCTTCTTTCGTATGCATGGCAGCATAAAAAGCCATTTTATGGATATCTCCTGAATTCCAGGACTTTCCCATAAAATGGCTTTTTATTGACATTTTTATTTCACATCTATCATTTATCTATCCGCATATTCCCCATAAGCGATCAGCGGATCCTCTGTCTTCACGCCAAGACCCACCGTCTGGTACAGAACGATTCCCGGATAGTCTGCCCGATACTCCATTAAAAGGTTTCCCCAGATATCTCTCACCGTTCCCAGAACCGAACCTCCCGCGAACGTATCTCCTGCAGAAAATACCGGATACCACAATCCATCTGTCTCTGCCTCCAGATACTCTGCTCTGGTCACATTTTTCTGCTGCACTGTATGAACCTCTTCACCGGAAAGAAGTCCCTTGCGGATCATAATATTTTTCATATCCCGCTTATATGCCTGAACTTCGCTGTCCGTAAATCTTCCGCCGCCTCCGCGCTCCATGAGGATCGCAGGAAGACCTCTCTGACATGCGCTGCCGTACAGTTGTCTGTAATATGTTAGTATAGGCTAACTCTTAAGGCAAGCAATTTTTCTTGCCAATGACGGTTATTCTGGTAAAATGTAATTATCTACGACAGAGGTGTGACATCCATGGTTACATTAAATGATTATCTTTATTCCGGCGATACCATGTTCAAAATTTTAAAAAAATACAGCCAGGACCTGAAGAAAGAGGCAAAATGCACCGGCAATGAGATCGACCTGATGCATGCGAACTTTCTGCTCCAGATCCGGGAGCTGCTCGAGCACAATGATTTCCTTACTGCCCAGTCCCAGAAGATCCGGGAATTTTATATCCATATGGCGAAGGAATATCCGCTTTTGGCCTTTAACTTCAAAGGGCGCATCAAATCCCTGATCCGCGCGGAGGCAAAGTTCAACGGCTACATCGTCGAATATATCTATGATTACTATATGGAAAATAAGGCCTACCCATCGATCTCCGAACTCAAGCAGCGCCTCAGCTGTTTTCGGGATCTGATCGCATACCGGATCGTGACTTCTCTGCCGAAATGCTACCTGAAACCTGATGAATCTCAGGAAGAAGCTGACCTCCGATACCTCTACCAGATCGCCAACGAACTTCCGGGCTTTCTCGAAGAGCGGGGATTTACCGCGGAACCGGCCTACGGTGTGAAGAAAAGCACCTCGCCGTTATTAAACGATGATGTGAAGCCTTACTATCGCGACTATATCTGTGGAAATACTTCTGAGGACTACCAGTCACTCCATATCACCTTCTACGACAACAGCTCCCGCAGCTATATGGAAGTCCAGCTCCGCACCAAGCACATGGACGACATCGCAGAGATCGGTGTCGCCAACCACTTAAGCTACGAGAAGCGCCAGGAGGGCGAGCGCGCCCGCCGCGACGAGATCCCTGTGGGCGAATGCGTCTACTTTGACGAAGCCTACGAGCGCTGCCGCCGCCTCGTCACCTTAAACCTCGCCGACCTCGACGTAAACATGTTCTCCGCCATCAATAATGACCTCGTAAACGATGGCTGCGGCCTCTACCGCGGACGCCTGATCCTGCCCTATGAGCATTTGTCGAGACATCAGAATGAGCTGGTGGATTAGATATTTCACTTTCTGAACTATCCTTGACATTCCTCCGGTTCTGCCATATAACATGATCTACGGTCAGGCTCTGACTGACTGCATTACGGTGCTTTTATCTATCGTATTTATACCGTATTGCCTAAATAAGTTTGTTCTTAGGAATAGCCAGAATGAACTTTTCATTGTAATAAAAACGGCTGATTTTACATTCATCGTAAAATCAGCCGTTTTTCTATCTTCTATACCAGATTCTTCATATCCTTAAACGCTGTCCGCTCCATCTTCTCCCGAAGGTCATTCCTGATCTTCGCGAAGTCCTCACGGACAAGCTTCTTTTCCTTTACGAGGCACTCACCCGCAACATAAACATCTCTCACATTCGATGCAATCGCGCTGTACACAAGTGCCGAATACGGGTCGTATACCGGGAACATATTCGGGGAATCGGTCTCTACGAGGACGAGATCCGCCTGTTTCCCAGGCTCAATGGAACCAGTGATATCGCCGAGTCCCAACGCTCTTGCTCCCTCGATGGTCGCCATGGAGACCACCTCCTTCGCCGGGAACGCACTGCGGTCGTGGAGCTCATTTTTGTGGAAGTTCTCGCACATCCGCATTTGGATGAACAGGTCTAACGTATTTCCGCTCGCCGGACCGTCGGTGCCGAAGCCGACGGACATGCCGTGCTTATGCATCAGTGACACTGGGGCTACGCCCTTTGCGGCCTTCGTGTTGGAGGCGATGCAGTGGGCCACGGACGCTCCGTGCTTCGCGAGAATCTCCACATCATGTTCCGTCGTGCGGATGCTGTGGGCCGCCAGCGTATTCGGTCCGAGGACTCCGATATGCTCCATAAACTCGATGGGCGTCATGTTATACTGTTCCCTTAACTGGGTCATCTCGTAGTCCATCTCCGCCACATGGAGCGTAAATACGGTTCCCGCCTTTACATCCTCCTCATAGGCCCTCTTTAAGGTCTCAGGACTGCAGGTCGTCGTTCCGTGGGGCGTGATCGCTCCGGAAACGCGCGGGTGATCTTTGTACGCCTCGATCAGTGCGATTCCACGCTCGATGGCCTCATCCGCGTTCTTACTGTCGCAGGAATCCTTTTCCATCACCGTCTCACCGGCGATTCCGCGGATCCCCATCTCGTCCATGACCTTCGCCACGACTTCCTCGAAATAGTACATATCAAGCACTGTCGTCACGCCGGAAAGCAACAGCTCACCGATGGCATATCTCGTGGAAAGCCTGGCCATCTCCGCGTCCATGGCCTGATTCTCCATCGGAAGCAGGAACACCCGCAGGCGGTCCTTGCAGTCGTCCCCGAGACCGCGGAACGGGATCATGCCGAGGTGGCAATGGGTGTTTACGAGGCCTGGGATCACGATAGCGCGCTTCGCGTCGATCTTCTCGAAGGTCTCGCCAGCTTTTAAGATCCCCTGCGCAGTAAGCTCCTGAAGCGCCTTCTCAAGCTCTTCCTCCGGTCCTGCTGCCAGGATCTTCGTATCCTCAAACATTACATAACCATGATCCCAGACATCACCTGCCGCGTTCATCGTCACAACAATGCCGTTTTTGATAATCTTCTTCATCGTTCTAATTTCATCCTTCATAATTTCGATCTGATCCGGCTCTTCCACTATCCGGGGAGAAAAACCGGCGGCGGGCCGTAAAACTACTTCCCGTACTTCTCAACCAACGGCACATGTTCCTGCCCCGGCACCGTCAAAAGCCCGTGATCCGTGAGCTTTAACTTCGGTGAAACCGGCAGACAAAGCGTGGACATGGACATGATCACGTTGTTGTTCACATATCCGAGACCTTCCATCGCCGCCCGCACTTCCTTTAATTCTTGTCCAAGAACCTCGATGGGCTGATCCGACACGATGCCGCCGATCGTGAGTCTCGCCTCCGCCAGGGATCTTCCTTCTGAGAACACCACATATGCCCCCTGGAGCTCCAGGACGCGCCTCTGGGCCAGTTTCATATCGTTCTCATCTGTTCCCAGGACAAACAGGTTATGGCTGTCGTGGGACCACGTAGTGGCCACAGCGCCCGGTTTCGTCAGCGCGCCCTCCACAAATCCATATCCGACATTTCCATTCTTGCCATACCGCTCGAAAACGACTGCAAGGGAAAGTCTCGCCGACTTCCAGTCAAGCACACCGTCCTTCACCTCGACTCTGCGCTTCACCGGCGTGGTCGCCGTTCCGAAGGTACCGATCTTCATGACATTGACTTCCGCCCATTTCGCGTCCGGATCTTCCGCCTTTAACACAAAGTCGGAGATCTCCGCCGGACGGCAGTTGATCGTGTGGTAGAAAGAAGCCGGGAAACTGCACGCCGCAGCTTCTGCCGCACCGTAAGCCTCCTTGTCCTTGCAGTACACACACTCGCCCTTCTTATAAACCACAACCGGATCGATCCCATCCAGACTGTCCAGCAGCATAAAGTCTGCGATCTTTCCCGGCGCGATCATCCCTCTGTCATCCAGATGCATCCGCCGCGACGGTGTCCAGGTCGCGCAGTAGATCGCCTTCTCCATCGGCATCCCCGCCCTCACAGCCGTCTCGATAATCTTATTGAGATGTCCGGTCAGAAGCTTATCTGCCATCGTGTCATCCGTCACCAGTGCCACATTCTCATAGAGTTCATGGTCGCAGACAGTCTTCACGACCTCCGGTGTCAGGGATTTGAACTGCAGCTCCAGAAACATCCCAAGCTCCGTCTTCTCCATCACCGATTGCGGTGTCTGCTGGGTGTGGTCCGCATCAACACCTTCATAGATAAAGCGGTTAAGATCCATCCCCGTAAGTCCCGGGCAGTGTCCCTCGATCCTTAGATTCTTTCCCGCCTTCCGGCACACATTGATGAGGTCCCTTGTCCGGCTCTCGCCTTCCGCTGAGAGATCCTTATAGTTCATGATCTCTCCAAGGCAGAGAACTCCATCTAAGGATGCCATCTCAGAAATTTCCTTTACACCAAGTGCCGCCCCGGCTGTCTCTAACTTCTCATTTGTCGCCGGTACACTGGACGGGATCGCCCAGAAAATATCCTGTTTTGTCTTCTGCGCCATAAAAGCCCGAATGCCGTCCATGCCGAACACATTCGCCATCTCGTGGGCATCGGCAACCACCGTTGTTACTCCATACGGAAGCGTGATCCTTGAAAACTCGCCCGGATATGTCATCGAGCTCTCGATGTGCATATGGATATCCACCAGACCAGGCAGCATGTATCTGCCTTTGCCGTCCCGCTCCTCAACTCCCGGATATGAAATTGCAGGGGAAACGCAATAAAACTTTTCCCCTGCAACTGCCACATCCCGCTTTTCAAAACACTGTCTGAAGGTCTGATAGACCATGACATTTTTCAGAATGAAATCGGGTCTCATATAAAATTCCTCGTTATTAGTTGTTGATCGTTCTGTTCCACTGGTCGATCCAGTTATTTAAGATCGGGTTTACAAAAGCATAGTCAACAACCTTAACTTTTGCAGCCTTGTCGCCGTAGGTCATATCCTTGGACTCTTCCTCAGTGAATGTAACGTCCTTGTTTGTCGGTGCCTCGTTTAATGCCTTACCTGTCTTTGTCTGAAGCTCCTCGCTGATACGGTAGTTGATGTACTCGTAAGCAAGCTCCTTGTTCGCACAGTTCTTTGTTACGTTGATGGTGTTGAAGTTAGCGTAAGCTCCGTCCGGTGTAACGTAAACAAGTGTCGGGTTAGCGGCTACGATCGTCGGAACGCCGAAGTCACCGACAACTGCTGCTGCAACCTCACCGGATGTGAACATGTTGATCAGGTCGGAAGACTTTGTGTAAGTCTTAACAAGGTTCGGCTTTAAGTCAGCAAGTGCCTTGAAAGCAGCCTCGCCGTTGTCTGTTGTTACGTCAACGCCTGCGTGGTCGCTTGCAACGTAAACCATAGCCGGTCCGAATGTTGTTGTGATCTCCGGGATGGAAACCATGCCTGCAAGGCGCTCGTCCCAAAGGTCATCAAAGCTTGTGAGCTCAAATCCTGTAAGCTCCGGGTTGTAGATGATGCCGATGCTGTTGATGGTATACGGAATACCCTGTCCTGCCTCTGCAATCTCCTTTGCAGCCGGAATCAGCTTCTCAGCATTCGGGATCTTGCTTAAGTCGATCGTATCGAAAAGTCCCTCGTCAGTGCCCTTCGCTGTCATAGCCTGGGAGAGCTCGATCACATCGATGGTGGAGTTCGGGTCTGCCGCTAACTTTGTATAACGGTCGTTTGTGCCGCCTGTCTCAGTAACGATCTCACAGCTGAACTCGTTCTCAAACGGTGTGTAAACCTCTTCTTCGGAGATATCTTCGCTGAGGCCGTATGTGGATAATACGAGCTTCTGTGCGTCTCCGGAAGCTGCCTTTGTCTCTTCTGCGGAAGAAGCTGCCTCAGAGCCTGCTGCCTGGCTTCCTGCTGCTGTGGTCTCTGTTGTGGATGCGCCGCCGCAGGCGGTAAGCATCATTGCTGCGCAAAGTACAACTGCTGCTGTTTTTTTCATGGTTTTTCTCCTCTTTCTCTCTTTTGAGATAATATTTCTTCGCGTTGACAGAATCTCTGCCCCCGCGATGGATCACTAAGTTAATTTTTATCTTCTCACCAGGATCAGTTTATCCTTCGGCAGATACAGCCGGATCTCCTCGCCCTCTTTATAAACATGGTCAGTTCCCATATTTACCTTCAGGACACCGGCGGAAGTCTCAACCTCGTACTGGTAGCTCTTCCCGAGGAATGTGCGGACACCGATCTTACCGCTTAAGACATTCTCTGTCTGAACATCATCTGCCAGACAGATATCGTCCGGGCGGATCGTTCCCGCGAATTTCTCGCAATCGAGATCCATGGAAGTTAAGAACTCGCTTCCATCCGGCGCTGTGTAGACGCCGTCCTGCTTTTTCGCAAGCTCAAGGAAGTTCTCGAAACCGATGAATCTCGCGACGAACTCTGTCGCCGGTCTCCTGTAAATGTTCTCCGGTGTGTCAAACTGCTCGATGACACCGCCGTTCATAACGGCCACCTTGTCGGAGATGGAGAAGCATTCTTCCTGATCATGTGTAACGAACAATGTGGTGATTCCAAGGCGCTTCTGGAGTCTCTTGATCTCCACACGCATGGAAAGTCTTAATTTCGCATCAAGGTTGGATAACGGCTCATCCAGGAGCAGTAACTTTGGCTCGATGACAAGTGCTCTCGCGAGGGCAACTCTCTGGCGCTGTCCGCCGGACATCTGCTTCGGGAAACGGTCAGCAAGCTCTGTCAGACCGCAGACCTCAAGGATCTCCCTGACCTTCTTGTCGATCACATCCTTGTCCATCTTTCTTGTTCTGAGTCCGAACGCTACATTGTCATAAACGCTTAAGTGCGGGAACAGGGCGTAGCTCTGGAATACCAGACCGAACTGACGCTTGTGGACCGGGACCTTTGTCATGTCCTCACCATCTAATGTGAAGGTTCCGCCCTGCGGGTCGATAAAGCCTGCAACGACGCGGAGTGTCGTGGACTTACCGCATCCGCTGGGTCCTAAGAGGGATACGAGCTCGCCCTCCTCGACTTCCAGATTCAGCCCCTTTAAGATCTGTTTCTTTTTATCGTAACTTACGTCGATTCCATTTAAACTCATAAAAGCCATGGTCATATTCTCCTTATTTCGCCAGGGCTGCGATACCCAGTGTGCGGTCTACGATCACCATGATGACTACGGTAGCTGCCATTAAAAGTACGGAAACCGCCGATACGGTCGGATCATAGTTGTATTCAATATAGTTCATCAGTGTTGACGGGAATGTGGAAACGCCCGGTCCGGATAAGAACATGGACACCGGAATGTTGTTGAAGGAATTGATGAACGCCAGCATGAATGCTGAGGAAATTCCGGAGGTCACATTTGGAAGAACGACCTTGAAGAACGCCGCTCCCTTCGGGCATCCGAGGCTCCACGCCGCCTCCTCGATCGAAAAGTCGAACTGCTCCATCGAAGAACCGACTACACGGATCACATACGGAAGTGTCACCATAAAATGGCCTGCGAGAAGTCCCGCGAACACCGGGATCCTGAGTGTCAGGATCAGGCACTGGTACATAATAAAGCCGATTACGATTCCCGGAACGATGGTCGGGGAAAGGAAGATGGACTTTAATAACTGCTTTCCTTTTAAACCGGATCTCGCCAGCGCATAAGCCGCCGGGATTCCGACCAGAAGAGAGATGCATGTCGCGAGGAGCGCGACTTCAAGGCTGGTCAGGAATGATCTGCGGAAAGACTTTAACGCGAACACGTTCGCGAACCATTTCGTCGAGAAGGACTCGATCGGGAATGTGATGGCGCTTCCGCCGCCGAATGCTGTTACAGTGATGATCAGTAACGGGATCATCAAAAATGCAAATACGATCGCTGCCCATATGGTCAGCACTTTATTTTTACGCATAATCTTCACCTCTGCGGTCCAGCCGTGCGGCCAGAGCGTTAAATCCTTTGATCACAACCAGGGTTACAACGATCATGATGAGGGCGATCACGGACGCGCCGGTCCAGTCACTGACGGACATCGCTCTCTGGTAGATCAGGGTCGCCATGACCATGTTGGAGTTGCCGCCTAATAACTGCGGCGTCGTGTAAGCTGTCAGGGTTCCGGTAAATACCAGAATACCGCCGACGATGATTCCAGGAAGACTCATCGGGAAAATGACTTTCATGAACGCTTCCGTTCTTGAAGCTCCGAGGCTCTGTGCCGCCTCCATCATGTCATCATCGATATTTTCCATAACACCGGCAACTGTCACGATCATTAACGGCAGGAACAGGTAAACAGAACCAATGATGATGGAAAAATCAGTGTAGAGAAGCTTCATCGGCTTCTCGATCAGTCCCATAGCGATCATTGCCTTGTTGATGATTCCGTTGCTGCCGAGAATATTGATCCATGCAAAGCTTCGGATAACGGAGTTCGTCATCATCGGGAAGATCGACGCAGAGAGGAGAAGTCCTCTCCACTTCTTATCACAGCGGCTGATGAAATACGCCGTCGGGATACCGCCCACCATACAGACAAAGGTGGTGATGACCGCGATCTTCACGGTTCTCAAAAAGATCTTTCTGTAATACTCGTCCTTAAAAAAGTCCACGTATGCGCTGAACGGGTAATCTCCCGTAAACACGCTTGGAACCAGAACGCGAAGCAGCGGGATCATCAGGAACAGAAATAAGATCACCAGTCCCGGAACCAGCATGCACCATGCACTGCTCTTTTTCATTGGTTTGCCCCTTTCTTAACTGTGCGTAATAAATTTTAATTAGTGTTTCTTATAAATATTTGTTTTTTCATCAATTACACTTATATTTTACATTCATTATAAAAAGTGATATACTATACGTCAAATACATATTATCTATAATTTTTATGCAGTAAAGCTATGAGGAGGCCCTGTATGGAATTAAAAGAAGCCCGCTATATCCTGGCGATCGCCCGCCACCAGAGCATCGGCAAAGCCGCCGAATCCCTTTATATCTCCCAGCCGTCCCTGAGCAAGTACTTAAAGAACCTGGAAGAACGTCTCGGCGCTCCGCTGTTCAGCCGCCACGAAAACCGCTACTACCCAACCTACATGGGTGAACGCTACCTCCACTACGCCGAACAGATCGTTGCTTGCGGCGATGAGTGGATGCAGGAATACGACGATATCGCTCACCGCCAGCGCGGCCGTTTAAACATCGCCGTGCCGATCATGATGGGCAGCACGCTGATCGAACCGATGTTGGCGCCGTTTCATAAACGATACCCCTATGTGACCTTAAATATCATGGAAGCTGTAAATTTTATTGCAGAGAACAGTCTGGAGACCTCATCCATCGACCTGACCCTTTACAATATCCATGAATTTCCCGAGACCATGGATTACCAGATCCTGCGCTCTGAGGAGATCGTTCTGGTCCTGCATGAAAACCATCCTCTCGCCGCAAAAGCCATCACCCGCCCCGGCTTCCGCTACCCGTGGCTGGATCTTTCCCTATTAAAAGAGGAAAACTTCATTCTCCTCTACCCGGACCAGAACACCGGCGGCATCGCCCTGGATCTCTTTCAAGAGTACAACATCAACCCACCGGTCTCTCTCCACACGAGAAACTCCTCTATGTCGATCCATCTGGCTATGGACGGCGTCGGCGCTGCCTTCGCCCCGGAGAGCTATTTCCACCATGAAAACCAGTACACAGGAAACCGCGCCCTCTGCTTTTCCGTCGGCCATAAACCGGCCCTCACAACTACCATCGCCGCCTATCGGAAAAACCGGTATCTGCCGCAGCATGCGAGGGATTTTCTGGAAATGATCCGGGAATATTGCCGTGAGAAATAAAACGTTCTCCCAGAAGCTTATATCTATCTGCAAAGTGCGCTGTCTGGCGCACCTCGTAAAAGAAGCCGGACACTCTCTTTCAGTATCCGGCTTCTTGCTGCGAATCTTCTGGCACCCGTTCCAGATCATCGATCACGGTTATTGATATGTCCTTCGGCATTACATCCAGAACATTGGACAGGATCACTCCATCAAACGACATGGGTTCCGCCTTTAAATCCAGATTTCTCAGATCCACCGGTATACATTCCTCAAAAACCCGGTTCCACATTTCTATTTCCTGCTCATATGCTTTCTTCAAAACTGATCATCTCCAATATGAATTTTATCTCTTCGTTGTTTGGCAGTTTAACATTTCTCTAAGATTTCTTTATCTATACTCGACAACATCTCTTAATGCTTTTCGTGGCCTTTTCGGCGGAGCTTCATTTGCAGCTCCAACGGCAACAATTCCTGTCAGCTGGTTGTCTGTTCCGATAAATTCTATCAGCTCATTATAGGCAAAGCAGGTATTGGCAATCCATAATGTACCTAATCCATATCCGGTCGCTGTTAATATCATATTCTCAACAGCCGCACCGATCGACAGCGAATCGCAAATTTCTACGATCCGTTTTTCTCTCTCGATGCTTGCAAATGGTGTATATTGATTTGTATTAAGCACTGCTATAAGGCACGGCGCCTCCTGCATGATTCTGACTGTATTTTCAGCATCGGGGATTGCAAATGCCCATTCCGGCATAAGTTCATGTGTGATTTTTTCTGAATTTATACCATGGCGCATAACCTCAACCAGTTTATCTTTCTCTTCTCCCTGATATACGATAAATTTCCATGGCTGCCGGTTTTTGGCTGATGGCGCAAGAGTAGCACTATATATGATCTCTTCGAT
>OLQS01000749.1_pt1 | contig 21337 bp, 17 predicted proteins | sample 1672291 | NCBI WGS metagenome assembly OLQS01 (sample SAMEA3136668, study PRJEB25190) | human gut metagenome | biome: human gut; feature: human-associated habitat; material: faeces | place: Austria | collected 2013
AAGGTAAAGAGCGCGGCCACTGCGCGAGAAGTGGCGAAAACAATATACGAGGAGGTCGTCGCTCGTCATCGTGCCGGGCCGCGACCTGCAGGAGACGCTGTCGGAGCGCTTCGGCGGGAGGAACGTGCCGAAGTCCGCCGTGATCAACAACTGGACCGACGACGAGGCGGTCGTGCCCCTGCCCAAGGACCATCCGGGCGTGAGGGCCTTCAAGGAGCGTTACGGCTTGGAAGGGAAGTTCGTCGTCATGTACTCCGGCAACATCGGGTTGTACTACGACCTGGAGAACCTGATCGAGGTGATCGGATCGTTCAAGGGTCGCGACGACGTGGCCTTCGCCTTCGTGGGCGAGGGCGCGGTCAAGCCGCGGCTCGAGGAACACGTCCGGGAGAACGGCCTGTCGAACGTCTCGTTCATCCCGTACCAGCCGAAAGACGAGCTCGTCTACAGCCTGAACGCGGCCGACGTGCACCTGGTGACCAACGCCAAGGGCATCAAGGGCGTGTCGTGCCCCAGCAAAGCCTACGGCATCATGGCGGCGAACGTGCCCATGATCGGCATCCTGGAGCCGGGCAGCGAGATCTGGCGGGTCGTCGAGGAGTCCGGCTGCGGGGCGCTCGCCGAGACGGGGGACTATGAGGGGATCCGGGACGTCCTGGCCAGGGTCGTCGACGAGAAGGATGCGTTCGTGCGCGCCCATGCGACGGGGCGCGCGTACCTGGAGCGCGGCCTGTCGAGGAGAAGCGCGACCGAGAGGTACGTGCGCGCGCTCGAAGAGGCGATGTCCTAGATGGCCGGCATCCACAACCCCGTCGGGACGCTGCTGGCGAGGATACAAGGCGTGCGCCTGGGCAGGGAAGTCCGCTTCGTAGGCATCCCCTTGATAGCGAAGACCCGCGGATCGAAGATGAGCATAGGGTCGAACTGCGTCGTGAACAGCTCCTTCCTGAGCAATCTGGCCGGCTTGTACCAGCGCTGCATCCTGGTGGCGCGCGACGGGGGCGAGCTGAAGATAGGCGAGAACACGGGCCTGTCCGGTGCGACCGTCTACGCGAAGGAGTCGATCGAGATAGGGCGCGACTGCCTCATAGGCGCCAACGCGAAGATCTTCGACACCGACTTCCACCCTGCCGATCCGGAAGAGCGGCTCGCCAATCCCAATGCGGGGAAGAGGGCCCCCGTCCGCATCGGCGACAACGTCTTCATAGGGGCGAACTCGATCGTCCTGAAAGGCGTGAGCATCGGGAGCGGATCCGTCATCGCGGCCGGCAGCGTGGTGGTGAAGGACATCCCGTCCGGCGTCCTCGCCGGCGGGAACCCGGCGAAGGTCATAAAGGAGCTGCCGTGAGGGTCGTCCAGATCAACAGCTTCGGCAATCTGAGCACCGGGTCGGTGATGCGCTCCGAGGACGGGCGGTACCGCGACGAGGGATGCGAGACGTGGATGTTCTGGGGGCGCGGAGTCCCCGGCAGGGACGAGCGGGCGGTCAACTTCAACAACAAAGCGAACCTGTGCGCGGACATCCTGTCGACCAGGCTCTTCGGTCGGCCCGGGTTCCATTCCAAGGCGGTTACGAGGAAGCTGCTCGCGAGGCTCGACGAGATCGACCCCGACGTGGTGCATCTGCACAACATCCACGGGTATTACGTCAACATCGAAATGTTGTTCGAGTGGTTGGCGAGCCATCGGTGCCAAGTCAAGTGGACCTTGCACGACTGCTGGGCGTTCACGGGCCACTGCGCGTACGAAGAGCCTTGCTGCCAGCTGTCCACATACCCGAAGACCTTCTCAAAGCGCTCCTGCGCAACGAGCTTCGAGGACAAAAAACGCATCTTCAACCAGGTCCCAGCCGAGCGCATGACGTTGATAACCCCTTCGCAATGGCTCGCCGATCTTGTAAAGCAAAGCTTCCTGTCGAAGTACCCCGTGGAGGTTCGGCACAACGAGATCGATAGGACGGTGTTCAAGCCGACCCGCAGCGCTTTTCGCGAAGAGCAAGGGCTGGAAGGTCGTTTCGTCGTCTTGGGGGTCGCTTCAACCTGGACGGAAAGGAAGGGCCTGGAAGACTTCGTCCGTCTTTCCCGGGAGCTGGACGGCGAGTGCGCGATCGTCTTAGTGGGTCTTTCAAAGAGGCAGATTAGGGGATTGCCGCAAGGTGTTCTCGGCCTCGGGAGAACGGGCTCGCCTCGTGAGCTGGCCGGCATCTACACGACGGCGGACGTCTTCTTCAATCCCACGCGTGAGGACAACTATCCGACGGTGAACCTGGAGGCCGAGGCTTGCGGGACGCCCGTCGTGACGTACGACACGGGAGGATGCAGGGAAACCGTGCGCTTGCTCGGTTCGAGGGTGATTTCGTCTTTCTCCGAGGCTGTAGATGCGATAGCCGAGATGAAGGGGCGCGGACTCCCATGCTAACTTCCAGACGCGGTTTAGCGAATGTGTTCGTTGCGGTTACGGGAATGATCGTGACGCTGTTCGTGAACGTCGGGGTCCTGCCACCCGACGTCGCATTGTACGGCATCCTCGCGCTTTCCTTCTATTTCGTGTTCTTGGTCAGAAGAAACAGGATGCTCCTCTACGTTTTCATGATCATCGCGTATGCGAACTACAGCATATGCTATGCGAACTACCTGAATCCGCTGAGTGGAACCATGTTCACCGGCTACGCCGGCACGACGCTGTTCTGGTCGGGGATCAATGCGCTTCTGCTGTTCATGAGCGTGCTGCTGCTTTTCTTTCCGCACGAGATACGCTGCTTCGGCCTGGGGGATCGCTATTTCAGGCAAAGGCCGTGCAACAGCCCGCTTGTCGTTGCTCTTTCCATTTTGCTCGTTGTGATCTTGGTCTACGGTTTCGGGAGACCGGACTCGATCGGGGGCGACAGAGGGTCCCCGTCTGCGCTGTACGAGTACTCGACGATCTTCTTCATAGTGGGGTTTTGGTTCGCAGGCGAGAAGAGGTGGTCCAACAACGTTTTGACCATCATTCTTCTTTGCTATGCGGCTCAGAACTTGGTTTACGGAGGGCGCGTGTCCGCGTTGCAGTTGTTGACGATCCTGTTCTTTATTCGCGGGTCGCATCTTGTGGGATGGAAGGTTATAGCGCCATGCGCCATCTGCGGCCTTATTCTGATGACCTTGATCGGCAATCTTCGAACGACGATCTGGGATTCCAGTATGCAGGATGTGGTTGAGAGCGTGATGTACAACATCGGGAGGGGTTTTGCTTGGGACACGGCGTATTCGTCATGGCACACCTCTATGACGTTTCTCGATTTCGACCAGGTTGTCGGCGAGCAGGGTCGTCAATACTATCTGCAGCAGTGGCTGCTTTCGATAGTTTTGGGCGGTTCGAGCGTAGCCGACTCCCAGCTGGCGTTCGTGACGCGGCAGTTCTATCCCCATTGGTTCGGCGGTGTCTATCCGATCTTCTTCCAGTTCTACCTGGGTGTTATTGGAACGATACTGTCTGCCGCCTGGATCGCCGTTCTGATGAGGCTTGTGAACAAAAGCGCCTCTTCTGCAGGAGTCGAGGGGACGTTGACTCAGGATCTCCGGGCGCTTTGCATGCTTTACGTTGTCATCTCCGTTCCCAGATGGTACTTGTATACCCCTTCTCAGGTCACAAGAGGGCTGCTGCTCTGTTTCGTCGTGTCTATGGTGTTGCTTCTTGTGGACAAGCTGATGTCATCAGGTTCGATGCAGCTGAAGAATGCTCGTAATAAAAAAGCAATCGAATTGAGACGGTACATTGAAAGTAGTTAATGTTTGCCTAAATGGTCCATACACGGAAGGTTTCACCTATCAAGAAAATCTGCTTCCGAAATATCAAGCCGCATTGGGCAATGACGTAGCTATTGTAGCTCCTACCACCTCTTGGGATGCTGAAGGATCCCTTGTTTGCATGGGCGAGATGGATTATGTCAATCAAGACGGCATTAGGATCGTCAGGATAGAAAACGACCAGTCGCGCGATGTGGGTTACAAGTTCAAAACGTACGGGAAACTGGCACCTCTTTTGAATGAGCTTGAACCTGAGATCTTATTCGTTCACGGTTGCCAGTTTCGTGATGCAAGCACTATTGCTCGCTACCTTAAACGGCGCCCCGATGTCCGTTTGTATGTTGACAACCATTGCGACTATTCCAACTCCGCTCGAGGTTTCATGTCCAAACATGTGCTTCATGGGGTTGTTTGGAGACATTACGCTCGGCGGCTTCTGCCGTATGCGCAAAAGTTCTTCGGTGTGCTTCCGGCCCGTGTGGATTTTCTAGTCGAGAACTACGGACTGCCGCGCGATAAGTGCGAGCTTTTAGTTATGGGTGCAGATGACGATCAAGTGCTCAGGGCGACGAGCCCCGACAATGTTCGTCAGGTAAGAGCAAGATTGGGTGTTTCGCAAGATGGCTTCCTTCTGGTTACAGGAGGGAAAATAGACAAATATAAGAAGGAAACGCTTTGCTTGCTTGATGCGATGAGGAAACTGCCAGAAGGCGTGAAGCTGATAGTGTTCGGTCCTGTTGCGCCCGAATTGGCTGAGGAGTTTGAGAAAAAAGCTTCGCATCCGTCGATTGTCCATATTCCTTGGGCAGATTATGAAGAGTCGTACGACTATATTGCAGCGGCCGATCTCGCCGTGTTTCCCGGCAGGCATTCGGTGTACTGGGAGCAGGCTGTGGGCGAGGGCGTTCCCGTGCTGGTGAAAGAGTGGCCAGGTGCCAAACATGTTGATTGCGGCGGGAATGCGCTCTTTTTACAGTCGTGTTCTTCGGACGAAATCTTTTGCAAGATTATGGCGTTGCTAGATAACCCTGATGACTACAGAACCATGAAGCATGTTGCTCGAAACTGTGCAGGAGAATTCCAGTATTCCCGGATCGCGCGGCAGTCGTTAGGCGAGTGAGGACGTTATCCATTCGTGTTCGTGCTGTTCTGATTCTGCGCGGGTACTTTGACAGGAGAATAACACTATGAAGATCGCAATCGCGGGAACGGGGTACGTGGGGCTGTCTGTGGCCCTGCTGCTCGCGCAGCATCACGAAGTGCGCGCGCTCGACATCATCCCGGAGAAGGTGGATATGCTGAATCGCCGCCAGAGCCCCATCGCCGATGCGGAGATAGAGGCTTTTCTGGCGGCAGACGCGTCGGGCGAGCGGCCGCTGTCGTTTACTGCGACGATCGATCCGCAAGAAGCTTATTCTGGCGCCGACTTCGCAGTGGTGGCCACCCCGACCGATTACGATTCCGCCAAGAACTTCTTCGACACCTCGAGCGTGGAGGCAGCGGTGGAGGCGATTCGACAGGTCAATACGCAGGCTTGGATCGTCGTGAAGTCAACCGTCCCGGTGGGGTACACCGCTCAGCTGCGTCAGCGGCTCGGAGAATCGCGTGTCCTCTTCAGTCCCGAGTTCTTGCGAGAGGGTCGTGCTCTTTACGACAACCTGCATCCCTCGCGTATCGTGGTTAGTTGCGATCGGGGCGACCCTCAGTCCGTGATCGCGGCGAAGCGCTTCGCCGCGTTGCTCGAGCAAGGTGCTGATCCCGCCGAGCGCGAGCGCCGAAATCCTGACGGCACCCGTGGGGTTCCGTCGCTTGTCTGCGGCTCGACGGAGGCGGAGGCTGTCAAGCTGTTTGCCAACACCTTCCTGGCCCTTCGCGTGGCGTATTTCAACGAGCTTGACACTTATGCCTGCTTGCGCGGGTTGGACGCGCGCCAGATCATCGAGGGCGTGTGCCTGGATCCGCGAATCGGCTCCCACTACAACAATCCGTCGTTCGGCTACGGAGGCTACTGCCTGCCCAAAGACACCAAGCAGTTGCTCGCCAACTATGCCGATGTGCCCCAGGACATCATCGGGGCCGTGGTCCAGGCGAACCGCACGCGCAAGGACTTCGTGGCCGACGAGGCGTTGGCTCGCATCGCAGGCCTGGCCGATCCCACTGTGGGCGTGTATCGTCTGACCATGAAGAGCGGGTCCGACAACTTCCGCGCCTCGTCGGTTCAAGGGTTCATGAAGCGCGTGAAGGCCAAGGGGGTGCGCGTGCTGGTCTACGAGCCCACGCTCGATGCGCCCGACTTCTTCGGCAGCGAGGTGACGCATGATTTGGCCTCGTTCAAGGAGCGCTGCGACCTCGTGGCTGCGAACCGCTGGAGCGATGACCTGTCCGACATCGCTGGCAAGGTGTACACGCGGGATTTGTTCAGGCGAGACTAAGGTGCCAATGGGGCTGACCATGAGGTTCCGAAAGTTGGCTGATCGTCCGTATGCATGTGAATTCCGCAAGAGCTAGAGGTTGAAGATGACAGATAGGTTGTTGAAAAAGAACAAGGTGCTGCTCGTCGACAATTCTCTTGGCGGACATCATCTTCCTTACTTGAGGACGTTGTTGCAGATTTCATCGGAAGAATTCGAAATAATCGCCCTTTTGTCTGAAAGGATTGATGATGAGTCTGATCAGTGCTTTCTCACGCAACGATGCTATGACCTGAGGAAATGGTCGGATTACGCCAAGTGGGTGGACGAGGTTGCGCGTGTTGCCGCATCGGAGGAAGTGGATCTCGTCCATTTGCTGTACGGAGATTGCCTTTATAGGCATTTCGGCGCGCTGCTGGACAAGGTGCCGTGTCGAAAAATGGCGACGTTTCACCAGTTCAGGCATTCGGCGCTCAGGGATCTAAGCGTGAAAAGGATTCATAAGGTTCTTGATCTTTCCGTTGTCCATACCGATTCGCTGGCGCGATTCGCGCGTTCGTGCGGCGGTTGCGAAGTCGCAGTGGTGCAGTACCCCGTTTTCGAATCCTTGTCCGGTGTTCCGGACCCTGATGAGGCGAAACGCGCTTGGGGTCTCAAGCCTGGTGTACCCGTTGTCGCAGCATTGGGTGGGACCAGAACCGATAAGGGGTTGGATATCCTGTTGGAAGCACTTCGGGGCATCGAGGGCGATTACCAGCTTCTCGTTGCAGGGGCGGAGCAGTCGATAGGGCGCGAATCGATAGAGGAGGCGATAAGCCTTCTCGGTTGCCATGCTTCTGTGAACTTACGGTATTTGAGTGAAGAGGAACTGGTTTCCGCAGCTCAAGCGGCTGACATCGTGGCTCTGCCGTATAGGAGATCGTTCGACGGAGCTAGCGGCCCGCTTGGCATCGGGGCTGCTTTGGGGAAGGTGATCGTCGGACCCGGTCATGGAAGCGTGGGGGAAACGATTCGCGAGAATCACCTTGGTCACGTCTTTGAGGCGGAGAATGCCCGCGCGCTTGCGAAGGTGCTTGACGATGCGCTGTCAGATGGTTTCGCTGCTGATGACCACTATCAAGCTTATCAGGGGAAAATGAATCCGGAGTTGTTTAAAAAGTCATATCTGGATTTGTATTGTCATGCGCTTAAAAAGAATTGCGTTTGATGTTCGAATGCGGCCATTGGACGCGTCCCGCAGCGGCTTTTGATCGGAGCCTTCGCGAAGAAAACAAGCATTTGAAGAAGAACCGTCAGAACCAGTGAGGTAAGGCTACATGACTTCCATTTCGACGATCGTGCAAAACAACAAGCGGTTGCTGCGAAGCATCGCTAGTATAGTCTTGATCAAAGGGGCCGCTGTGTTGGTGGCTCTTTTGACTATTCCTGCATACATGGCTTACTTTAGCGATAACACGGTCTTGGGGATATGGTATTCGATGCTCTCGATTTTGAATTTGGTCGTGAGCTTCGATCTCGGTTTAGGCAACGGCCTGCGCAACAAGCTTGCCTATGCGCTTGAAGAGGGGGACGAAGAAGGCGTCCGGGGCTATGTTTCTTCTAGCTACATCATTGTGGGAATCGTATCAGTTGCCGCTTGCATTCTGAGTTTTTTGGTGTTCCCGCATATCGAATGGAGTGTTTTTTTCAATATCGGTTCCGATGATATTAAGAGTTCAACGTTGCTGTTGAGCGTTCAAGTGGTGTTTTTGGGTCTGATGTTGCAGTTCTCCCTGAAACTCATCTTCTCGATTCTTTACGCTCAACAGAGATCCGAGCTGATTAATGCGACGTTGCTTGTGTCCAACACGCTGGTACTGGTTTTCGTGTTGGTTTTTCCGCACGCCATGCCCGACGATGCGCTACTGAGCTTGTCTGTTTTTTACTCGGTTGCAATTAATATTCCTGTGCTTGTGCTTACTTTAACCGTATTCTCTGGTAGTTTTAGGCAGTATATTCCGAGTCCACGTTGTTTTGATCTGTCTAAGGCAAAGGCTGTGCTGACGCTCGGCTTGTCTTTCTTTTTCGTTCAGGCGGCGGCTTTGGTTATCGGAAACACGAATGAGATTCTTATAACTTGGTTTTCCGACCCTGCCGACGTTGTTGATTACCAGATCTATTACCGTATCTTCTCGTTGTTCGTTACTTTGTTCAATCTTTTGACGATTCCAATTTGGTCAGCTGCTACACAGAAACTGGCTCAGGGGAACTATTCTTGGATAAGGAAATGTCATCTTCTGCTTTTGCTTATTGCCGCTGGGTTGGTTTTGGTCATGTTCGCGCTGGTTCCGTTTTTGCAGGCAATCGTGAACATCTGGCTGACAGGAAATTCTATCGTTATTTCTCCGCTATTCGGGTTGGTTTTCGTGGTCGCAACTGGTTGCATTCTCTTCAACGGTGCTAGTTGTTGCATTGCGAACGGATTGAGCTGGTTGAAGATGCAGACCGTCCTTCTGACCATCGGCGGCGTTGCCAACATACCGCTTGCTTGGTTTTTTATTTCCACGACCGGCTCGTGGATTGGCGTTGAAGTGGCGAACGCGATCTCTTTGCTGCCGGTGTGCGTGGGACAGCCGATTTATCTGCAAAAACGCATTCGAAAGATGGAGAAGGAGACGATGCGCTAGATGGCGAAGATACTGGTTAATTTCGCGAATGATAGATTCGAGCCAGCGAGGAAGCATAATTCAAAGACTGGGTTAACGAAGGGCGGCTTTGATAGGGTGGTGGAGTGCCGCATCGAAGATGTCGAAGAATCCTACCGTGCTAAATACTCCGATATTCTCGCGATTAAGCGTGGTTTCGGGCTGTGGTTGTGGAAACCTTATTTGATAAAAAAGACGGCGCTGGAGGCTAATGAGAACGACATAATTTTTTATTGCGATTCAGGTACGTTTTTCATTGATTCTGCTGAGCCAATTTTCGAGGCTTTGAATGAGAGAAGCATCTGGGTTAGCGATATCCCTTTGTTCGAAAGCCAATGGACGCATGATCGTTGTTTTGATATTGCCAATGCGCTCGGCGATAATTATCTAAACACGCATCAGATCCAAGCGACTTTCTTCGGTTTGAGAGTGTGCGATGAATCTATTGCGTTTTTGGAAGAATGGTTGGCTCTTTGCGAGGAGCCGAACTTTCTCAACCCTGGATGCGTGCCAGCTGGATCTCGGTGCATAGCCCATCGCGAAGATCAATCAGCCCTTTCGCTTCTATGCAAAAAGTTTGGAATTGAACCGCATAAGGATCCGACGCAATACGGGCGGCTGCCGGAAAAATACTTCGCTCCGGGTAGGTTGTGGGAAGAGCCTTCTCATCCGGACGATGTCTATGCGCCATTCATTGTGCTGCATAGATCTCCGGAAATGAATATAAAGGACGTTGTGCGTCAATACGCTTGCGCGATTCTCCCTCGGTCCATTTCCATTCATCTGATTGACTCGAACCACATACCTCCATCCAACTGAAAGCAATCCGTATGGTGCGAGATGTGGCTCGATGGGATTCGATACCTTGCATCCGAGTTTTCGTCATACTTGCCGTATTGTAGGGTTTCTGACGCGCGGAGCGCGAGTGCGGTCATGTTCTTGTCTGCCTATGTGCGCGCAGCGGTGGTTGCCATGCTTCGCGCGACCGCACGTCATTCCATAGGGAGGCCCGGCCGTGAGGCTTGTTGAAAGGGTGATATATCTTCCCGATTTCGATATAGACCAGAACGGCAACGTCGGGTGCCTTGCCCGGCGGGACGCCGAGAAGAACCTGCTGACCTACGTTCTTTTCTACGACCAGGTGCGGCTTCAAAGCTCGGCCTTCTTGAAGGTCGGCGGCATGTACGATATAGGGCTGAGGCGTCCGGAGCTGTTCGCGGCCGCGGGCGGGGACGCCCTCGTGAGCATGGGCATCGAGCGGTCCATCGAGTGTTATGAAAGCTATGCGGAAGGCAGGTTCTCCGTCCTCACAAGGGAATCCGGCGAGAGGAATCCAGAATTGCGGGCGTATGCGAGCAACAACGCCTTCGAACGGGCGCGGTTCCTCGACTCCCTCGTTGGCAGCAACCAGATCCGAAGGCCGAAGGAGAGGGTCGAGGACCTGTTTCGGTCGGAGGTTCGACGCGGGGTGCACGGCTTCGATTGGGGAGACTATACCGAGAAGGCCGTCAAGCTGATCGTCTCATATTCCGAAGGGGCCGATTTCTTCCAAACGTTCGACCTGGAGGAGCGGCTTCGCGACAACGTGCCCGAAGGACTCGTCCAGAAGTACGCCAAAGCGCTGAGGGGGTGCTACTATCGGGCCAACGCGCTCGTTTTCGGCGGACTCGAGCATACGTGGCACTCGCAGCTGGAGAACATGAGGCCGTATATGACCTATGTGCTCGGCGTGACGGGCAACGATCTGCTGAGGCTCGGCACGTGGAGCATATGCGAGATCAAGTGCAACTCCGCGTTCCAGTACCTGGTGGACGTCTATTTCAGCTTGGAGGAGCAAGCCGAGTCGGAGTTCCTCTGCTCGCTGTGCCAAGCGGATTTCCCGCTGAAGACCTTGTTCAGAAGGGCTGATCGTCACTTGGTCGACTTGGCGCTTTCCGTCAAACGCGTTCGCAAGGATTTCATGTCGTTCTACAGCGAGGAGGTGCTGCGGAGGCGATGGATACGCTGAAGCACGTCCGCATCTACAGGCGGTTCCTGGTCGCATGCGTTGTCTACTTCGCTGTCCTGCTCGCGCTCGTGTACGTTTTCTCCGGCGAGTGGCAGCTGATCCTCTTCTCCACGAACGATCCATTGCTCGCTGGACTGCAGGTGCTCAACAACCTGATCGTGGGCGTGTTCGCCAGCTCGCTGCTCGCGTACTTCCTGACGCAGTCGTCGTATGTTGTGAGGCTGACTCGCGACATCGTGGCGTTCTCGAACGATCTCCAGGACATCGGGGAGCTGTATTCGAACGGCTGCGGTGCCGACCTTTGCATGGAGCTCGGCGGGGCCCACTCGATCGAGAAGGCCGAGTACAGGGAGGCGTGCTTCTGCTTCAAAACCGACAAAGGCAGCGATTTCGACATGCACGACGCGTACGGCGAAGCGGTTCGGCTCGTCAGCGACCTCAACGCGAGGATCGTGGACGCGAGCGGGTGGCAGAGGGCCTTCATGACGGCGTTCGAAGGCGAGGGCGAGGCTTATGAGGCCGTGTTCGATCGGATCTCGCGGGGCTCGTCCTTGGGGGATGCCGACGTTCGGCAACTGCTGGGCGAGGCGAGCAAGCGCAAGGACGAAGGATGCGTTGCCATCGAGAAGCGCGACATGGCCATGGAGGAGGCGCGGCACATCGCGTGCGAGATCCTCGCCTTGTCCAACGAGGTGAGGGGCCATGCGGAGTACCCGGCGGGATTCCCGTTCTTCCTGCGGGCACGGAAGGGCAGGTAGCGCGGAGGCTGCGCAATAAAACCAGGGACCGCAGTGCTCTAGGCTCCACCACCCGCTTCTTTCCGAGACGGCCTCAACGTGCTCTCTCAAACAAGCCGTGCGTAGTCTTGGCTTTGGTGCAATATTCTGGCTATGCGGACGATGCTTCCTTCGACAGCGTAAAGCGTCGCAAAGTTCATGAAGAGCGCCTTGCGATAGCCGAACCGGCTGAGTCGCGGTTCTATCGAGGCGGCGAGCAGGGCGGGTTGTTTTCGAGCGCGTCGATGACATGTGATCGCTATTTCTCTCTGCGGAAAACGCAGCTTCTCGACGGTCATCACGGCGAGCTTCTCGCATTCGTTTTTCGTGACGATGACGGCATCGGCGGAGCTTTCCACTAGGCGTGCAAACGTTGCTGTGCTCTTTAGGCCGCTCGCGTGAAAGCAGCAAGGGGGCGCTTCGGTTGTCGATTGTTGGAACCGACGGCAGCGCCGAGTTCGCTCTCGATGCGGGTCCGCCGGGCCGGCGGTGGCTCGTGAGGCGAAATTCCACCCCATGCGGTAAAAGCGAGGCGGTTTGGTAATCCTGCAGGACCCCCGATCGCTGTCTTTCCGCCTCGACCGTATCGGCCTCGTGCGTTTTCCCAGTTCGGACATGCTAAGCGCGATGAAGGCCGAAGCGGGGGATTGCCAAACCGCCTCGTTTCTGCCGTCTGGAGCCGATTTCCGCTTCATCGCCCTCGCGAACGGGTTTCCGCCTCGCGAGAAGGGAGCTGCCGGCGCTTTGCCTTGCGGGGCCTTGTGGTGCTTCGCGCAACCACTCCGCCTCGCGAGGAGGGGTTTCCGGCGCTCCGCGACGTTTCGCCCAACCGCTCCGCGGGGAGGGGCTACCAGCACCTCGCCTAGCGAGAGCTCCGGCACCTCGCGACGCCTGGCAGCTTCCCCAGCGCCCCGAACCCCCGTCTCCTCAATCCCCACCGCCTCCATGTGGATTTACCGCGCAATCGCTTCGATCGTCAAAGTTTTACTTGCGACATCATGAAGCTGGAGTATACTTACCCGCAACAAGTTCATAGACGAAATGCGTTGACGAGGACAGTAGGGACGAACCCATCTTCAGAGAGCCGGCGGATGCTGCGAGCCGGCGGTGGGCGGCCTGAACGCCACCTCCGAGCAGTTCGGCTCGAACGCGACGGCACGCAGCGGACGACCTCCGCGTGCAGCCGGGGCAAGTAGGCTGAACCGGCGACTCCGTTATCAGTCCGATCGAGAGCGACCGCGGCGCGCAGGGATGCGTGCAGCCGGGCGCATCTCCCTTCCTTCTGAGGTCCTGGTGCAGCTTGCTTGCAGCGGGATTTTTTTATGCCACGAAACCGGCAACGCCAGGAAGGAAGGGATCGGACATGCAACTACGCAGCGATGCCGTGCGATGCGGCACGGCGCGCGCCCCGCACCGAAGCCTGCTCAAGGCCGACGGCATCACCGACGAGGAGATGGAACGGCCGCTCGTCGCCGTCTTCAACTCCCGCAACGACATCATCCCCGGCCACAACAACCTCGACAAGATCGCCGAAGCCGTGAAGGCGGGCATCTACATGGCCGGCGGCGTGCCGTTCGAGATATCCACCATCGGCGTGTGCGACGGCATCGCCATGAACCACGACGGCATGCACTACTCGCTCGTGTCGCGCGAAGCCATCGCCGACTCGCTGGAATGCGCGGTGCAGGGCCATGCCTTCGACGCGCTCGTGTGCATCCCGAACTGCGACAAGATCGTGCCGGGCATGCTGCTGGGCGCGCTGCGCGTGAACATCCCCACGGTGTTCGTGTCGGGCGGCCCGATGCTCGCCGGCAAGCAGCCGGGCGGGTGCGGGCCCACCACCGACCTCAACACGCTGTTCGACGGCGCGGCGCAGGTGATGAACGGCGACATGACCGAAGCCGAGCTCAAGCGCTACGAGGACACCGCGTGCCCCACCTGCGGCAGCTGCTCGGGCATGTTCACGGCGAACTCCATGAACTGCCTGTGCGAGGCCCTGGGCATCGCGCTTCCCGGCAACGGCACCGTGCCCGCGGTGTACTCCGAGCGCATCCGCTTGGCGAAGCATGCGGGCATGAAGGTGATGGAGCTGCTGGAGAAGGGCATCTGCGCGCGCGACATCGTGAGCGCGGCCGCCTTGCACAACGCCATGGAATGCGACATGGCCTTCGGCGGCTCCACGAACACGGTGCTGCACCTCACGGCCATCGCGCGTGAGGCGGGACACCCCATCACGATGGACGACTGGGACGCCGCGAGCGCGCGCACGCCGCACCTCGTGAAGCTGCAGCCCTCCGGCCCGCGCCCGCTGTCCGACCTGTACGAGGTCGGGGGCGTGCCTGTGGTCATGCACGAGCTGGCAGAGCTCGACCTGCTCGACCGCAGCGCCGTCACGTGCATGGGCACGCTCGACGAGTACCTGCAGGCCTGCACGAAACCGGCCGACGGCGAGGTGTGCCGCGCGCACGACAACCCCTTCTCCCCGTCAGGCGCGCTCAAGGTGCTGCACGGCAACATCGCGCCCGACGGCGCCATCGTGAAGAAGTCGGCCGTCGATCCGTCCATGCTCGTCCACACCGGCCCCGCGCGCTGCTTCGACAGCGAGGAGGAGGCCTGCGCGGCCATCAACGCCGGCAAGATCGTAGCGGGCGACGTGGTGGTCATCCGCTACGAGGGCCCCAAGGGCGGCCCGGGCATGCGCGAGATGCTGACGCCCACGTCCTCCATCGTGGGGATGGGGCTGTCCACCAGCGTGGCGCTGATCACCGACGGGCGCTTCTCGGGCGCCACGAAGGGCCCGGCCGTGGGGCACGTGAGCCCCGAGGCGGCGGCCGGCGGCCCCATCGCGCTCATCGAGGAAGGCGACCCGGTGACGGTCGATATCGAAGGCGGCGCGCTCACGCTGGGCGTGGACGACGCCGAACTGGAACGCCGTCGCGTGGCCTGGCGGCCGCCGGCGCCGAAGCACGACCACGGCGTGCTCGCGAAGTACGCGAAGCTCGTCTCGTCGGCAGACAAGGGGGCGTACGTATCATGACGAACGCACGGAGCACCGCAACCGACGGCCGCGCGCCGCGCCCGAACCAGGCGAACGCCACCGAGGCCGGCGCCCCGCGCGGCCTGGGCAGCAAGACGCCGAAGCAGGGCAAGACGATGAAGGGCGCCGAGGCCGTGGTGGCCTCGCTCGAAGCCGAGGGCGTCGACCTCGTGTTCGGCTATCCCGGCGGCCAAGCCATCAAAATATACGACGCGTTGTACGACTCGGACCAGATCAAGCACGTGCTGGCGCGCCACGAACAGGGCGCCGTGCACGAGGCCGACGGCTACGCGCGCGCCACGGGCAACGTGGGCGTGGTCATTGTCACCAGCGGCCCGGGCGCCACGAACACGGTGACGGGCATCGCGACGGCCTACATGGACAGCGTGCCGCTCGTGGTGATCACGGGCCAGGTGCCGCGCGGCGTCATCGGCACGGACTCGTTCCAGGAATCCGATATCGTGGGCATCACCATGCCGGTGGTGAAGCACAGCTACCTTTTGCAGTCCACTGACGAGTTGACGACTACGTTCCGCGAGGCGTTCCACATCGCCAAGACCGGCCGTCCCGGCCCCGTGCTCATCGACGTCCCGTCGGATCTGGCCAGCGAGCTCATGACGTTCGAGTACCCCGACGACGTGAACCTGCCGTCGTACAAGCCCACCTACCGCGGCAACGCCAAGCAGATCAAACAGGCCGTGTCCCGTATCAAGCAAGCAGAACGTCCCGTGCTGTACGTGGGCGGCGGCACCGTGTCCTCCGGCGCGTCCGAAGAGCTGAAGGCGCTGGCCGAGCTCATGCAGATTCCCGTGGTCACCACGCTCATGGGCAAGGGCGCGTTCCCCGCGTCCCACGAGCTGAACCTGGGGCCCGTCGGGATGCATGGCTCGAAGTACGCGAACCTCGCCATGACGGAAAGCGACCTTATCATTGCGGCGGGAGCGCGCTTCTCCGACCGCGTCACCGGCAAGCTGGACGAGTTCGCGCCGCACGCCGACGTCATCCACATCGACATCGATCCGGCCGAGATCGGCAAGGTGCGCGAGGTGCAGGTGCCCATCGTAGGCGACCTCAAGGGCGTGCTGGCCGGCATCGTGTCGACGTTGGAGAAGGAAGGCGCGCGCCCCGGCACGGGCACGTGGGTGGAGCAGATCTCCGCCTGGCGCACGCGCTACCCGTTCTACCATCCCGGCGTGGGGGACGACCCCGACGAGATCGTCCCCGAGGTGGTGCTGAAGAAGCTGTCGGAGTCGCTCGATCCTCAGAACAGCGTCGTCGTGACCGAGGTAGGGCAGCACCAGATGTGGGCGGCCCAGAGCGTGGACCGCGAGGCGCCGCGCAGCTTCCTGTCGTCGGGCGGCCTGGGCACGATGGGCTTCGGCTTCCCGGCCGCCATCGGCGCGGCCATCGGCTGTCCGGAGAAGCAGGTGGTGTGCGTGGCGGGCGACGGGTCGTTCCAGATGAACAGCCAGGAGATGGCCACGGCCAGCATCCACCGCGTGCCGGTGAAGGTGCTCATCCTGGACAACCGCTGCCTCGGCATGGTGCACCAGTGGCAGAAGCTGTTCTACGACGAGCGCTACTCCTCGACGCTGCTGGACGCCAGCCCCGACTTCGTGAAGCTGGCCGAAGCGTACGGCTGGCAGGGCGAGCGGGTGGAGAAGCCCGCTGACGTGGACGCGGCGCTGGCGCGCATGCTGGCGAGCGACGGGCCGTACCTGCTGGACGTGGCCATCTCGCGCGATCAGAACGTGTATCCCATGGTGGCGCCGGGCCGCGCGCTCGACGAGGTGATCGGCGCCATCGACGTGGCCGTGGGCGCCGTGCGCACCGACGTGCCCGAAGGCGACGAAGCCGATGGAAGCGACGAGGAGGGGAGCGACCGATGAAGCACATCCTGTCCGTTCTGGTGGAGAACAAGCCCGGCGTGCTGTCGCGCGTCACCGGCCTCATCTCGCGGCGCGGCTTCAACATCGAGTCGCTGTCGGTGGGCCCCACCGAAGATCCCACCATGTCGCGCGTCACGGCCATCGTGAAGGCCGACGACGTGGCCTACGAGCAGATCACGAAGCAGCTGCACAAGCTGATCAGCGTGCACAAGATCACCGACCTCACCAACGACGCGGCCATCGAGCGCGAGCTGGTGCTGTTCAAGGTGAACGCCCAGCCCGACCGTCGCAACGAGATCATCGAGATCGCCAACGTGTTCCGTGCGAAGATCGTGGACGTGGGCCGCAGCTCGCTGACCATCGAGGCCACGGGCGACGAGAGCAAGCTCAAGGGCATGGAGGACCTCTTCCGCGCCTACGGCATCAAGGAGATCACCCGCACCGGCAAAATCGCCATGTCCCGCAATTCGAAGGACGTGTGAGGCTCGCGCGGCGCATCCCGAACACCAGGTAACCTCAGCCAATAGAAAGGAAAAACGAACATGGCTGTTACGATCTATCACGAGAAAGACGCGAACCCCCAGCTCATCCAGGACAAGAAGGTGGCCATCATCGGCTACGGCAGCCAGGGCCACGCCCATGCGCTCAACCTGCTGGACTCGGGCGTGGACGTGCGCGTGGGCCTGCGCGAGGACTCGCGCTCGCGGGCCAAGGCCGAGGAGGCGGGCCTCAAGGTGATGAGCGTCGCCGACGCTGCCGAGGAAGCCGACTTCATCATGATCCTCACGCCCGACGAGACCCAGGCCGCCACGTACGAAGCGGACATCGCCCCGCATCTCAAGGCCGGCGACACGCTGGCGTTCGCGCACGGCTTCAACATCCACTTCGGCTACATCGAGCCGCCCGCGGACGTCGATGTGGTCATGATCGCGCCGAAGGGCCCGGGCCACATGGTGCGCCGCGTGTTCACCGAAGGCGCGGGCGTGCCGTGCCTCATCTGCGTGAACCAGGACGCGTCGGGTGCGGCCAAGGATGTGGCGCTGTCGTACGCGTGGGGCATCGGCGGCGCACGCGCCGGCGTCATCGAGACCACGTTCAAGAACGAGACCGAAACCGACCTGTTCGGCGAGCAGGCCGTGCTGTGCGGCGGCGTGACGGCGCTCATCAACGCCGGCTTCGAGACGCTGGTGGAGGCGGGCTATCCGCCCGAGATGGCCTACTTCGAGTGCTTCCACGAGATGAAGCTCATCGTGGACCTCATGTACGAGGGCGGCATGTCGAACATGCGCTACTCCATCTCGAACACGGCCGAGTACGGCGACTACTACGCCGGCCCGCAGGTGATCACCGACGAGACGAAGGCCGCGATGAAGACCGTGCTGGCGCGCATCCAGGACGGCAGCTTCGCCCACGAGTTCATGGAGGACTCGAAGAACGGCCAGAAGTGGCTCAAAGAGCAGCGCATGGAGCACGGCAACGCCCAGATCGAGGAAGTGGGCGCCAACATCCGCTCGATGTTCAGCTTCGTGAGGAGGTAGGACTGCGGTCCGTCGCCCGCGCAGACGGAGAAGCGCGGGCAGACGGGTTCGATTCGCCGGAGACGGCTTCGCACAAAGAAGGGGCCCGACGTCGGGCCCCTTCTTTCACGTGCGGGAACGAAGCTGCGGGCCGCTACAGGTGGTTCTCCTTCTTGATGTTGTAGGCCAAAAGCACGCAGGCGAGGGGCAGGACGAGGCCGAAGAGGGCGCTGGCGATGTCGCCGCCGTCCGCGCTGCCGCCGAAGAAGGTGCCGAGCGCGCTCAGCACGGCGAACGCGAGCCCGATGATGGCCAGCACGTAGAACGCGCCGATCTTGCGCGGGTCGTTGGCGCCGCGCAGGCCGAAGATGCCGATGGCCAGGTTGATGGCGCCTCCGAGGAGGATGACGAAGCCGGCGACGGCAGCCACGCCTCCGACGAGGGCGGCGCTTCCGGCGTCGCCGCTGCCCGCGCCCAGGATGCCGAGGGCTCCGCCGGTGACGATGCCGCCGATGCCGAGGAGCAGCGTGAGCGCCGCGAACACGATCATGATGATGGAGATGACCTTGAGGGCTTTCTGCGAGGTGGTCTTCTGCATGGCGTTCCCTTCTCTTTTCGGTACGTCGGAATAGGATACCCGACGGGAGGTGCGAGAACGTCTACAATACCGCACCAAAGCAGCCGCGCGGTCGCTTTTCGCCGTGCTTGCCGAGTCGGACGCGCGTTTTCGCAATTCATCGGGAATTTCGCAGCCCGTGCATCTATCCATGGGGTTTTTCCGTATCATAAGGACGTTTGCTCGATCGGCGTGAACGCGTGCGGCCGGCGCCGGGCGGGACTGTTTCCCTGACATCCATAAGGCAAGAGGTGGTTTTCGTTATGACGAAGAAGGTGCTGGTTACCGAGAGGCTGGCCGAGGCGGGTCTCGCAGTGCTCCGCGACAAGGGGTGCGAGGTCGACGTCAAGCTGAAGATGACGCCCGAGGAGCTGATCGAGACCGTTCCCGGCTACGATGCGCTCATCGTGCGCTCGGCCACGAAGGTCACGGCCGAGGTCGTCGAAGCTGCCGATCGCCTGCGCATCATCGGGCGCGCCGGCGTGGGCGTGGACAACGTGGACGTCGAAGCGGCCACCGAGCACGGCATCATCGTGTGCAACGCGCCCACGTCCAACATCGTGTCCGCCGCCGAGCACGCCATCGGCCTCATGCTTGCCTGCGCGCGCAAGGTTCCGCAGGCGAACGCGTCCATGCACGAGGGCGTCTGGGAGCGCGGGAAGTACACCGGCGTGGAGCTGTACGAGAAGACGCTCGCCATCTTCGGCCTCGGCCGCATCGGCGGCCTCGTGGCCGAGCGGGCACGCGCCTTCGGCATGAAACTGATCGGCTACGACCCGTACTGCAGCCCCGAGCGCGCCGAGCAGCTGGGCGTGACGCTGTACGACGACGTGGACGCCCTTGTGCCGTTGGCCGACTTCATCACCGTCCACCTTCCCAAGACGAAGGAGACCATCGGGATGTTCGGGCCCGACCAGTACGCGCGAATGAAGGACGGCGTGATCCTGGTGAACGCCGCGCGCGGCGGCATCTTCGACGAGAAGTCGCTCGCCGACTTCCTGGCCGCCGGCAAGATCGGCGCGGTCGGCATCGACGTGCACGAAAGCGAGCCCTGCACGGACAGCCCCCTGCGCGAGTTCGACAACGCCATCCTCACGCCGCATATCGCGGCGTCCACGCAGGAGGCGCAGCTGCGAGCCGGCGTGCAGACGGCCGAGTACGTGGCGGCGGGTCTCGAGGGATCCATCGTGCCCACGGCCTTGAACATGGCGCCCGTGCCGCCCGAGGTGATGGACGCGGTGGGACCGTACGTGCCCGCTTGCCAGATGATGGGCAGCATGCTCGCGCAGATCGACGGCGAGATCCCCCAGTTTCTGAAGCTGACGACGGCCGGTGCGCTGGCGCACGCCGACGCGTCCATCCTCGTTGCCGGCACGCTCAAGGGCATCCTGTCCTACCAGAGCACGGCCACGGTGACGCCGGTGAACGCCGACGCGGTGGCGAAGCGCCACGGCATCAAGGTGGAGACGCTTTCGTCGCCCGACGCCGGGGGCTACGCTTCCACCGTGTCGGTGGTGGCCGACGGCACCGAAGTGGCCTGCACGCTGGCGGGCGAAGCGCAGGCTGCGCGTCTCGTGTCGCTGTTCGGCTACCAGCTGGACATCGCTCCGGCCGGTCAGTCGCTCGTGTTCGAGTACGTGGACGCGCCGGGGCGCGTGGGCACCATCGGCACCATCCTGGGGGAGGCGGGCATCAACATCACCACGATGCAGATCGCCACGTTGCCCGGCGAGCAATGCGCGCTCGTGTACATGAACGTGGAGGGCGACGTCGACGACGACGTGCTGTCCAAGCTGCGCGCGGGGCTGGGCGACCTCAAAAACCTCTGGTACGTGAAGCTGTAGCGGCGGCGCGATGTTCGGCCCGCTCATCGTCATCTACCTGTTCTTGGCGGGCGCGGGCTGCGGCACGTTCGTCGCGGCCGTGTACCTGTCGCAGCGGGCGCGCTCGTCCGCTGCGCTGAGGCGCTCGCTCGGGCGGGTGGCCTTGCCGTCGCTCGTCGTCTCGTGCGGCATGGTCGCAGTGGGCGCCGCGTGCCTCATGCTGGACCTGGGGCGGCCCGAGCTCGCGCTCGACGTGTTGGCGAACCCGGCTGGCAGCGTGCTGTCGGTCGGGGCGTGGGCGCTCGTGGCGTTCATGGCCGCCGTGGCGGCGCTCCTCGCGTGCAACCTGCGCGTGCTCGGGCTCGGCCGCGGTGCCGTGCTGGCCGTGAAGGCCCTCGGCTGCGCGAGCGCGCTCGTGGTGATGGTGTACTCGGGGCTGTTCCTCTCCACCATCTGGACGCTGCCGCTTCTGGCGTCGCCGCTCGTGCCGGTGCTGTTCACCTGCTCGTCGCTGTCGTGCGGCGCGGCGGTGATGCTCGTGCTGCCGCTTCTGTGCGACGCCGATCCGCAGCCGTTGTTCGCGCGGCTCTCCCGCATCGACGGCGCGCTGCTGGCGCTCGAGGCCGTCGTGCTGACGGCCTTCATGGTTGCGGCGGCCGGCGACGTGCTGTCGAGCGCGGCCGCGCAGCGCCTGCTGACGGGCGATATGGCGCCCGTGTTCTGGGGCGCGCTCGCGGCGGCGGGCATCGCGGCCCCCTTCGCGCTGGAGGCGGTGCTGCGGCGTCCCGACG
>OLQS01000762.1_pt1 | contig 21091 bp, 23 predicted proteins | sample 1672291 | NCBI WGS metagenome assembly OLQS01 (sample SAMEA3136668, study PRJEB25190) | human gut metagenome | biome: human gut; feature: human-associated habitat; material: faeces | place: Austria | collected 2013
AAATATCTTCCATTCTTTAGGTTGATGAAGTATAATGATAGTAAGAAATTTTTTGCGTTAGAAGCTATTTCTGCATTTCCGGATTTTGTTACGAATACATTAATTCCTATTACTAAATCAAGGCTAAAAGATAAAGAGAAACCATTAGAAAAAACAGAAATCTCTTATGTTACAGAATATTTACAAAAGCTTTCGGAGTTACTAAGAGAGGAAAAATTAAATGAAATGATAGAGTGTCCGATAATGTAGAAGGAGGAATTCTCATGGAAATAATTTTACTTTGCTTGTATGGAAAAGTTACAGTTATAGTTATCTTTTTAATAATATACCTATATTGGATATGGAAGAAGGTTAGACTTATAAAATGGGAGCAGGCACCTGGTGACACCAGAGATTGGATACGAAATCACGAAAAAAATATTAATAAAATTATTAAAATTATTTCTGGGATAGGTTTGATATTTATGGTTTATTGCATAGTTATTCCTGCTATATTAGATATTCCGACGTTAGTCAAGCAAGAGTATACAGTTACAGAAGGAATAGTAGAGTCTTGGAATTATAGTGATGAGGAAAGGCTAGAAGAGCGAAGTATATCAATAAAGGATGATACTGGACAGGAAAAATCTGTAATAGTATATAGTACAGGTATTCATCAAGGAGAACACTTAGTAGTTGAGTATCTCCCTCATTCAAAATATGGAATAGTAAAGGAGCGGATAAGATGAAATGGTTTAAACACTTAGTTTTCTTGGTGTTTTTTGTAATGTTTGAGTTTGATACACTAAATAAAGTGGTAATATATACTTGGTAAGAGGAGAGATTTTTATGAAAAAGGTTATAACGATAATTAGTTGTTGTATTATAATTTTTAGTATAGGAGGATGTATGAATAGAGAGAAATATATGTCTGATTGGTTTACATCAGAACAAGAGGAAGCAGATAAAATGATGGAGCAAATAATAGAAGCATGTAGAAAACAGGATACGCAGAAACTGAAAGAACTATTTTCAGAAAATAGTAGAAAAAATATCAAAAATATTGATGTGAAAATCAATGAATTGTTTCAGTATTTAAAAGGAGATATACAAACATTTGAAGGAGATTGTGCCTCTTCAAGTGACAGTGATCACGGAAAAAAAATAATTGAACTTGACGGAATGTATAATATATCTACATCAAGCGAAAAGTATCACATGAATTTCTATATGTATAGTCAAAATGATAGTGATAGTAAGGCAGTAGGTTTGTATAAAATTGAAATTGCATTGGAGAGCGAAGTGGCTGAGGATAATTTTATATGGGATAATCCCCCAAACGGTATTTTTGTTGGAGGACAAAATTGATTTTTGTTATGAGAGAACATTAAAGTATAAATTTCGGATGGTATAAGAAAAACTGACTACAATTAAATCTTCACAGCTTTACTAAGCAGGAGATCCGAAAAGGTCTCCTGCTTTTTTGCACCCCAAATTGAATATGGAACTCTAAAGCACTTGCTGTTTTCACTTTGAAAATGATAGGTGCTTTTGCTTTGAGAGGTAAGAAAAAATCTTCCATTCTTTAGGTTGATGAAGTATAATGAAGATAAGCTATATCTTGAAATGATTTCACTCCAAATCGCAGAAGTAGAGGTTAGAAAAATTTATGAATAAAAGAAGAATCATAATTAATCGTAAAAAACAGCTTCGTAGCTATTTTTCACACCTATGGGTTGTATCTAAAATTTCACGACAAGATTTCAGAAAGAATTTTCTTTTAGGAGATCTTCCATGCGGAGAAGAAGATAGTGCTTATTGGGGTATGTATTGGGGATTGTACGATTTGAAAGGAAATCGTAAATTTAAGCTGGTATGTTCCCCACAAGATTTGGGTGTGGCAATTAAAAGTGGAGAACGGATAGAATTGGAAATAGATGATAATATAAATGGTATTTTTGTAATACAAAGGGATGGTGTGTTTTCAAATGAGATACTATTTGACGATAACTGTATTCAATATGAATTAACTCTTTCAGTTAAAGGGGGTTATCATAGAATGCAATATCCATTCCTTACTCTTGAATCAAAAAGTTAAAACAATAAGTAAGTTGAAGTGAAGCAGGAAATCTGAAATGATATGCTCCCTTTATGAGAGACAGTGAAAAAACAAACTGTCATCATGAAGGGAGCATATCAGAAAAGGTCTCCTGCTTTTTTGCACCCAAAATTAAATATGGAACTTTAAGGCACTTGCTATTTTCGTTTTGAAAATGACAGGTGCTTTTTTCGTTTCAGGAAAGGAGTCACATGAATGTATTTGAAATTGTAAAAGAAAATGTTACTGCCCGACAAGCCGCAGAAGCCTATGGCTTGAAAGTGGGTCGCACAGGTATGGCGTGTTGTCCGTTTCACTCGGATAAGTCCCCCAGTATGAAGCTGGATGAACGCTATTACTGTTTTGGCTGCGGAGCAACCGGAGATGCTGTTGATCTGACAGCGAAGCTATTCGGTATCGGGCTGAGGGAAGCTGCTGTCAAACTTGCTGAAGATTTTGGTCTTAACTATGACAGCCGACAAAAGCCCAGTGTCCGCCCTCGTATTCGTGAGCCGACACCGGAGCAGAAATATCAAAAAGAAGAAAATCATTGCTACAAGGTGCTGACAGATTATTTTCATCTTCTTAGAGAATGGGAAAAGAAATACGCTCCTAAACAGCCGGATGAGGAATGGAATCCCCTGTTTGCAGAAGCACTGCATAGGAAGAACTATATCGAATATCTGCTTGATATTCTTCTGTATGGTTCATTGGAGGAACGAAAAGCACTTGTGGCAGAACAGAGAAAGGAGGCGTTGAAACTTGAACAGCGAATTGCAGAACTGTCAGCAGACAGAACCATGCACAGTAGAAGAAATCCGAAACAGCTTAGAGCAGAGCGAGAAAGGTAAGGTTTATAATACTGCCGCAAATTATAAGCGTGTTCTGCAATATGACCCACTTTTGAAAGGGGCTATCCGAAAAAATCTTCTGACCGAAAGAATCGACATTGTGAAGTCCCTCGGCTGGTATCGTGACAGCCCGACATTGACAGATGTGGATGTGAAATATCTGCTCCTATATTTTGAAGAAAACTATGGATTGACCGTAGAGAAGAAAATCATAGACGCAGTTGCGGTTATTGCCAACGAAAACCGTTACCACCCTGTCTGTGATTTTCTCAATGCCCTGCAATGGGACGGAACGGAACGCATACGCTTCTGTCTGCACCGCTTTCTCGGTTCTGATACAGATGATTACACCTATGAAGCATTGAAGTTGTTTCTGCTGGGAGCTATCTCACGAGCCTTTAAGCCGGGGTGCAAATTTGAGGTAATGCTCTGCCTTGTGGGCGGTCAGGGAGCCGGAAAGTCCTCTTTCTTCCGTTTGCTTGCGGTCAATGATGATTGGTTCTCTGATGACTTGAAAAAGCTGGATGATGAAAATGTGTACCGCAAAATGCAGGGGCATTGGATTATTGAAATGTCGGAAATGATTGCAACCGCCAACGCTAAGAGCATTGAAGAAATCAAGTCCTTTCTGAGCCGCCAAAAGGAAACCTATAAGATACCCTATGAAACACATCCGGCAGACAGAAAACGACAATGTGTGTTTGGAGGTTCTTCTAATACCCTTGACTTTCTTCCCCTTGACCGAACAGGCAACCGCCGCTTCGTTCCGGTTATGGTCTATCCTGAAAGGGCTGAGGTTCATATTTTGGCAGATGAACAGGCTTCCAGAGAGTATATCAATCAGATGTGGGCAGAAGCTATGGAGATTTACAGAAGCGGCAATTTCCGTCTGAGATTCAGTCCGGCTATGAACGATTATCTGAAAGCCCACCAAAAGGATTTTATGCCGGAGGACACAAAGGCAGGACAGATTTTAGACTATCTGGAACGCTATTCCGGCAGCATAGTCTGCTCTAAGCAGCTTTACAAGGAAGCACTGGGGCATGATTATGACGAACCGAAACAATGGGAGCTGCGAGAGATCAACGACATTATGAATAACGCTGTCACAGGCTGGAGGGCGTTCAGCAATCCGAGATATTTTCCAGAGCCTTACCGCAGACAAAAGGGCTGGGAGCGTATCAGGAACGACAACGAGCCTGACAACAGCATGGATGGTTTTCAGGAAATCCCGACAGAGGAAATGGAACAGTTAGGGCTTCCGGAAGAATGGTTAAAGCAAAAATAAAAGTCCGTTGTCGCTTCGGTTGTCGAGCCGGTTGTCGGTCTGGTTGTCGGGCAAAAATCCCGAAAGCCTTGATATTGCGGCACTTTTCCCTCTCTGACAACCATGACAACCAATATTATAGAGAAAAAGAAAATAGTAAAAAGATAGTATCGCCCGATAAAGAAAAAAGGTTTTCTGATGTCCGTTGTCGGAACTTCGTTGTCAGACCTTTCCTTGTCGGGCTTTTTTCATTTAAGGAGGAATATCGTATGACAAATATTGTGAACAGTACACTACCCATCCCAAATAACCATTCGGAGAAAAACAAACCGGATGGAGTTTTTGTGATTAAGCAAGGCAAAACAAATTATAAAGTCAAAGTGTTTTTTGACCATAGTAGCGGTTTGACTGCGGAGGACAGGTTGAAACGCATTATTCAGGCAGAAGCAGAGAGAGAATCTGCGTAAGTAATATGAAAAATATCCACGCACCCCCTTGACAAAAGCTTTCAGAAGATACGCTGCTGTCCGCTATGGAACGGGCTGGGGCCGAGGATATGCCGGAGGATGCCGAGCGCAAGGGATTAGGTACACCGGCCACCCGTGCCGCTATTTTGGAAAAGCTGGTGCAGATGGGCTTTGTCCAGAGAAAGGGCAAGCAACTCATTCCCACCAAGGACGGCATCAATCTGGCTGTGGTACTGCCGGAGGCTTTGACCTCTCTCCAGCTTACCGCTGAATGGGAAAGCTGTCTGACCGAAATCGCCAAGGGGCAGGCTGACCCGGACGAGTTTATGGCAGGTATTGAGGCTATGACGCAGGAATTGGTAAAGACCTATTCCTGCATTAGTGAGGATAAGCAGAAATTGTTTCAGACCGGGCGTGTGGCAATCGGGACGTGTCCCCGCTGCGGCGAGGCCGTCTACGAGGGCAGGAAAAACTACTACTGCGGAAACCGAGCCTGCCAGTTTGTCATGTGGAAGAATGACCGTTTTTTTGATGAACGCAGGAAAGCGTTTACCCCGAAAATCGCCGCCGCGCTGCTCAAAGACGGAAAAGCAAAGGTAAAGGGCCTCTATTCCATGAAAACCGGCAAAACCTATGACGGGACGGTACTTTTGGCCGATACCGGCGAGAAATACGTCAATTACCGCGTGGAACACAGAAGCTAAAACACTAACAGAGCAAGCATAGGGAGTGTGGCTACACTCCCGGTACCCCCCTGACCCGGCCATTTCAACCGGGTTGTGGAGCTATGTATCTGATAGCGATATCAGTTATTTTTTCAGTGCTTTATTTGCCATTTAAAATAGAGGAGGATTTTGCTATAATTAAAATAAAGCAATCAAAATGAGGGAGGGTATATAAATGCCTTTGGCAAAAGAAATTAAAGACGCTGTATATCTCTATTGCAATAATCATTTGGCAGATGAAGCATGGTATAATGAAGAATTTGAGTTTATTGAAGATGAACCTTTGCGTAAGAGGCTTGTTGAAGAATTCAAAGGAATAAGATTTGCCTATAAACTCTATGAGGGTATTGAGGCGAAAGACGAAAACCTTATTTTTGAAATTCGTCATCAGATATTTTCGTATGCAACTATATACGAAGCCGTTATTCATTCTGTGCTATACACTTATTACAAAGATACTCCGGAATTTCATAAACTGCAATACCACGTTGTGCCTGCCAGAATTGATATTCCAGAAGCAAAATTAGCTGCTTTGAAAAGGGAACTTACTCACAACGGAGAAGAAATACTTACCTATCATAGGCAAGAACGGAAAAAAGACGATGCGCAGATTCGATTCGATGATAAGTGTAAAACGGCAGAGGAGATAGGACTACTTCATAGCTTCATCAATAATGATGGCATTGAAATTGATTTAACATCAGAAATTATCGAAATATATGGATATAGAAATGCAATTCATCTTGTTGCAGAGCAGCGGAAAGGCATTGAATACGAACTTGAATTAAGCAAGCGAGCATATCGTCGTATGCGCCCTTTTATCGATCAAATCAAAGCAAAGCTGAAAATAGACAAAAAAGGTATTTACGCAGACTAATTTGTTTTCTGAACTCGTTGATAAGCAAATATAAAATATTATTTGAAAGCAGGAAATCTTTGAAAGGTTTCCTGCTTTTCTTTTAACCATTTTTACAGAAAGGAGGTTGCCGATGGCAAGTTTACGGGATACCGTAAGAGAATATCGGGACGATTTACAAAGCGGCATTGCATGGCTGGCGTTCTGGCGGGAGGGCCGTTCATGGCACGGGGAAGCGATTCATCTGGATATGAGTGACTATTTGTACCCGGAGGACAAAATGCGGCTTTCCGAGATACAGGCCGCAGATCCAAAGGCCGTTGTAGTGAACGGCTACTATTCCGGCTATCTGGGCGAGGAAATGAGTATGGACGAGCTGGCCGCCGGAGTGCGCCACCACTACGAAAACGGCCTAAGTAATATCGCCCCGTTTATGGAGACCCACGACGATGTGCTGCCCCCGGAGGTGTTGGAGGAAGCGCGGGCCAAGGCCCATGAAGCGGGGCTGCCCTTTTATGAGCGCCCCTATAATGGCGAGGACATCGACCCGTATGTATATGACGGCAACATGAGCATTGAGGACTACGAGCTGATGCACCGTCTGATGGAACAGGACAATGAAAGGAGTGAGCGCGTGAACGAAGTATTTTCTATCCAGCTCCATAACCGCCAGCTCTATGAACAGGGCAAGGATGGCGTCTGGCTGGATATGCCTACTACAACGGAACAACTGCAAGCGGCCCTGCGGCAGATCGGCATTTCCGCCGACAATCCGCAGGATTTTTTTATCAACGGTTTTTCCTACCCGGAGGGCCAGCGCCTTGCGCTGCCTTACGATATGATGCTGGCCGCCGACGTGGACGAGCTGAATTTCCTTGCTGCCCGGCTGGGCCAGCTTGACGCCGCCGAGATCGCAGAGCTGAACGCCGCTCTGCAAAACCCCAAGGGCGGTTTTGAAAATATCGGTCAGATCATCGACTTTACCGAAAACGTGGACTACTATGTGCATCTGCCGGATGTGCATACCGCCGCCGCTTTGGGTGACTACTACCTGTACCGTTCCGGCATGGTGGATATGCCGCAGGAATGGAAAGCCGGGATTGATACGGCACAGTTCGGACGTCACATTGCCCAGCAGGAACAGGGAGCCTTTACCGAGTACGGCTATATCGTAAAGAGCGGCGATGAATGGCAGCGTATCCATGAGGGCCAGCCGGTGCCAGAGGAATACCGGGTAATGGCCTTTCCCCAGCCGGAGGTTATGCGGGACGAGATCAAGACCCGGCAGGCGTCGGTATTGACTACCGAGGCCCCGCAGCCCCAGCCGGTTATCCCCATCGACTTAAACGGAAAGAACAATGCCGAGCGCATGAAAGAGATCACTGACCGTCTGGAAGCAGGAATACAGGCCCTTTTTGAAAGTGAACAGTACAAAGCCTATCTCACGGCGATGTCCAAGTTCCATAATTACAGCTTCAACAATACGCTGCTGATCGCCATGCAGAAGCCGGACGCCTCTCTGGTTGCCGGTTTTGGTAAGTGGCGGGACGACTTTGAACGCCATGTGAAGAAAGGTGAAAAAGGCATCAAGATACTGGCACCGTCCCCTTATAAAGTGAAAAGGCAGATGGAGAAAATCGACCCGGCTACTCAAAAGCCGGTAATCGGCGCAGACGGCAAGCCCGTTACCGAGGAACGGGAAATTGAAATCCCAGCCTTTCGCGTCGTCACAGTCTTTGATGTGAGCCAGACTGAGGGCAAGGAAATCCCGGACATTGCCGTGTCCGAGCTGACCGGCAGTGTGGAACAGTATCAGGATTTTTTCGCCGCGCTGGAAAAGGTGTCGCCGGTGCCGATTGCCTTTGAGAACATCGAGGGCGGCGCACACGGTTACTACCATCTGGAAGAAAAGCGGATTGCCATTGACGAGGGCATGAGTGAATTGCAAACCCTGAAAACAGCCACCCATGAGATCGCCCATGCCAAGCTCCACGCCATCGACAAGGACGCCCCAGCCACCGAGCAGGCTGACCGACCAGACCGCCGCACCCGTGAGGTGCAGGCCGAAAGCGTGGCGTATGCCGTCTGCCAGCACTACGGGCTGGACACATCGGACTATTCCTTTGGCTATGTGGCCGGTTGGAGTTCCGGGCGGGAGCTGTCCGAACTGAAAGCCTCCCTTGAAACCATCCGAAAGGCGGCCAATGAGCTAATAACCGATATTGACGGCCATCTGGCCCAGCTTCGGCAGGAGCGCGAAGCAAAACAGGAAGCCGAACAGCCGCAGGAGCAGGAAGCAGCTTACCGGCTGGAAAACGGCAATATCCTGTATGTGCAGACATCCGAAACCGGCTATGACTATACCCTGTATGGCCCGGATAACAAGGAGCTGGACGGAGGCCAGCTCGACAATCCTGATCTTTCCATGCTGGTGGCCCGTGATGAAATCCTTTCCGTTCTGGAACAGGAGGCCGCTGTAACGGAAGCTCTCACCGGCGATAAGCAGGAAGCCTTTCAGGAGGCGGCAGAACAGGCTAACGCTATCCCCACACCGGCGCAGGAAACCGAAACACCAGCCCTTGACCCGGCAGCGGAGCCGGTTGTTACGGTGCTTTGGAGCGAAAGCCCCCATCTGCAAGAGGGCCAGACCATGCCGCTGCATGAAGCTGATGCCCTGTTTGCCCGTCTGGACGCAGAGTTTCAGGAGCCGGGCTATGACAAGACCAAGTTCCGCATTGACTTTACTTTCCGGGGACAGCCGGACAATTACGAGGGGCGGCAGGATTTTGGCGACGGGGACGGTTCCCTGATACAGCACATCCAGAGCTACCATGAATACTACGCCCAGGATGAAAGCTGGAAAAACCATGTGATTGCGGAAACCGGCTTAGAGGGCTGGGAGCAGGACAAAGCAGAACGGGATATGCTGCTGGGTGAGTTTGTTCCTTATATGAAGCTGCATTGCAATCTATCCCACATGGAACAGGAAGCCAGACGGCCCCTGCTTTCAGGGGAGGAATTGACGCCGGAGCAGTCCGCCTATTTCCATGCTGTTCTTGACTATGTGCAGGAGTGCCGCCCGCTTCTCAATCAGGGCCAATATCAGTTGCCGGAGCCGCCGGAGCTGTCCGATTTTGACCAGACCTTGCAGGACTACAAGGAGCAGGTGCAGGCCGAGATTGCACAGGAGGCCGCCGCAGCCGGTATGACCGTGGAGGAATATGCGGCGGCTAGCTATGAAGCGCCGGAGCAGGACAGCTTTTCTATCTATCAGATCAAGAGTGGAGATGAAACGCGGGACTATCGGTTTGAACCCTATGACCGCTTGCAGGCCATGGGCCGCTCTGTGGACAGGGCTAACTATGACCTTGTTTACACCGCACCGCTGGATGGCAAAACCACGTTGGAGGACATTTACCGTACATTCAACATCGACCATCCGGCAGATTTCAAGGGACATTCCCTTTCCGTGTCCGACGTGGTAGTGCTGCATCAGGGCGGGAAAGATACCGCCCATTACTGTGACAGCTTTGGTTTTCAGCAGGTGCCGGAGTTTTTACGGGAAAATCCCTTGCGTACCGCCGAGCTGTCCACGGAGCAGAACGAAAACATGATTGACGGCGTTATCAATAACACCCCATCCATGGGCGAGTTGGAGGCCAAGGTAAAAGCTGGGGAACAGATTTCCCTTACCGATTTTGCCGATGCTGCCAAGGCCGAGGCCAAGAAGCCCAAGGCCAAACAGTCCCGCAAGACCCAGCAGAAAAAGCCCTCCATCCGGGCGCAGCTCCAAGCGTCAAAGGCAGAACAGGGCCAGAAGCAACCGGCGCGGGAAAAATCAAAGGGATTGGAGGTGGAGTAAATGCAGAAGTTTGAAAATGTGGATGTTCTGGCCGCGCTGGAACAGATCATGCGACAGCATACCGCCTTTTATCAGAATGACTTTGACATTGACAAAAGCATTATCCATTGGGACGCCGCCAGCGATCAGGCCGTGGATAAGGCCCTGCTTTGGATGTCCCGGCCCTCTGGGACATACTGTTTTCGGGAGCGTGACGTTTTCCTGAAAGGCACCCGGCAGCACAACACATGGAAGTTCTATGGAGAACAGACCCGTGACAAGATACTGGCCTATGCGGTGGAGTTGACCGGCACACAGGGCGGCACCATCCGGGGTAATCTCTATGAGCTGGACTATCAGCAGCATTTCCGGCACGTCGTTGAAGCCTCCCAGCCGGTGAGCGTGAACCGGCTCTTTTATGAGCATGGAACCCGTGACATCCCGGATGGCCAGTATTTTGACGGAAGCCCTGACCGTGCGCTGGGCAGTTTTCTCCGCTATGAGTTCCAGCCCCGCGACCCGGCTGTGCTGCAGGAGGCGTTACAGCAGGAGCAGCGCGGACGGGAGCAGGCAAGGCCGGGAGATTTCAAGGCCCATATCACGGCTTTGCATGACAGCCGGATTGAAACTGAGGCACAACGTATTGTTGATAAGCTGAAAGATCTGTCTGCACCCAATAGCCCCAACAAGACGCATTTCATGGTGGAGATTTCACCGCACTTTGACGCGCTGGCCTCCACCAAGGACAATGACCGGCTCTTTGCCATGCTGCCCTATAAATCCCTGTGTTTTACCGGGATAAAAGATCGGCACGGGGTATATGCCATGATCGGAAAGGACGAGCGCCGGGATGTGTCAATACGCAGGCCCCGGCCCTCTATCCGCAAGCAGCTCACCGACAGCAAACAGGCCGCCAGCCCGAAAAAGGCGGCGGCCAGAACCAAGAAAAAGGAATTGGAGGTATGAAAATGTACTTTACCGTGGAGGAAGAAAACCTGATCTGTATGTACCACAATGCTGACCGTCGCAGGACGATAGGTAGGATCACTGCCGCCTTGCCGGATATGGACGAGGGAATGCAGACGCTGGCCCAGCAGACCCTTTCCAAGCTGGAACGCATGACGGATGCCGACTATGACAACCAGAAGTTCAATTTCACCGATGAATAAGTAAAGCAGATGCCGGGCGTAGCGGCCATGTGGCCGCTTGCGTCCGACGTCTTTCTATTTATATGTTTTTTCCAGTGTACGCAATGCTTCTAAATCAGTTTCATAGCGTTTAATTGATGAATCCATGAGGTATATTCTGTTTTCGGTTGTCCATGTATTGAGGTTTTTCCTGTCATAATATAAAGAAAAATCTTGAATTGTTCCTGCTAATTGAGTATGCGCATTTGCCCATTCGTGGAGCTCTTTAGGCGGATATGGGAGATCACTTTGTTCCAAAAACAAGCAAGTGATTTCACGATTGAGCGGCTCAACAGCATCAATTAACTCACTTTCACTTAGTACGCCATTGCGATATTCGCGATAGAGTTTAATAAAACTTTGAGCAGCATTTACCAATTTTTCTGTAATTAAATGAGTTTCCTCAATTAAATTCTCCCTACTCACCACTTTATTATGCAACAACTGGTTTATCATTTCGTATGACGGATTTGTTTCTAAATAGACATTATTGACAACCCGAGAATTCTTATTTTCTCTATACCACCATTTTTTATCTTGCGTATTATCAACCCATGTTGTATGGCAAATATAATTACTATCTATAATATCATCTTCGCTGTATCCAAAATGGCACCAAATAATGTTCGCTGGTTTACCCCTGTGACGAGATTCTGACAGAGCATTTTGGTAAACATCGGCATACTTTATTTTGTTTTTAACTTCATTTGCGATATCAGCTATTTCTTCAAAAGAACTTTCATATCGCAAAATTACTTTCGCAGATAATCGTTTTGCTAGTCCTGTATGTACTGGGGTAACATTGTATATGATATATGTTTCTGTTTCTTCATATACGTTTGCGACACGGTATGGTTTGTATTCTTCTACATCAAAGAAAATTGTTCCACCAATGTTGGAACGAAATATTGGCGTTTGTGTCTGTGAAGGATGTTTAGTGTTCCATATTTTCGCAAAATGAAAAATTGCCTCGTTGATAGATTCTAATGATTTTTTCCCTTCTCTTATCAAAAAACGCGAGGTAAGGGCATCAACTAAAAAGCTGGTATATGTGCTTAACTGTCGGTTGGGTTCAAATCCAGATGTTTGTTCCGCACTGCATGAAGCAAGAACAGCATAACCGCATCCAACAAATGTCTCAATAGTTTCTGATAAATCTAAGGCAGGTGTATCGCTTATTGCAAAATATCCTGAATGGCAGCTATCTAAAATAATAATCTTATTTTTGGCAGGTATCTTTTCAATTACGTCAATCAATGATTGAAGATTCAAGTTACCGTCACTCAACGCTAAGACATTTTTTCCTCCGTGTCCAGAAAAATAAAAAATAAAAGTATCTTCATTATCAGTTCCAGAAATTGAGGAATAAAGTCCTGTAATTAAGTCTTTTGTAGTCGCTGTTCCATGATGACCACAAACCATAATACTAGATTCTGATACGTTTAGACCTGCAATAAGAGCCTTTTTTACAGCTTGTACGTCATTAGCGCAAAGAGGCAATGCAGGATAGCCGACAGCAGGGTACATACAAACCCCCGTTAATAACGCTGTTATATTGCTCAATATAAGTACCTCCTACAATTACTCTGGAATTATCTGTGCCAAATCATCCTCAACATCGAGTCCGTATGCCTTTGCAATTTGGCCGATCATCACACCAAACACGCCACGCAGTTCTCCAATAGCAGATGTAAAAATCCAATTGTCAATGTTGCCGGGCTGACAAGCATAGCAACGAAACTCCTTTTTGTCTGGGCATTTACTTAAAAACTTATTGCAAGCGTTTCTCATAGATCGAACATAGGCATTTAGCTCCGATTGCTCGTCTATATTCTGCAATTCAGAAGTGAGATAGTTCTTGATCTCTGTTACTGACGTTATACATGGGCAAACAGATTCATAGTCATATGCGGAATATAAAACGCGACGCGGTTCGAGAAAAATAATAATCCGTCGTGCAATACTTCTTTCAGTATCGACGGGGTTCCATGATACGCCAAAGACAGGGCAACTTATCCCTGTAAGGCGGTTGAGCAATTCTGTGAATCTCATAGCTGGCCTCCATTGTATATTGGAAGAATTTATAAAAATAATTATAGCACAAAATTGACGAAAAGGCTAATAAAATGCCGGACGCAGCGACCATATGGCCGCTTGCGTCCGGCATCTTTTACTTTGCCATAGTTAAAATACAGGTCACCTTTTCCATCTCAAAGAAATTGGCAGTATAGTGAATGAAAGCTAAACAATGGTCAGACGAAGCGTTAATCAGATTGTTCAGCAGAGAGATATTCTTTTCTTGCTGTGGAGATAATGATGCCATTTCTTTTTTGATTTCCGCTAGTGTAGATACGTTTGCATAAAGCATGAGCTTTCCGATAATTCCAATTATTACATCTGAAAGTTGAACCATTCTGTTCTCTGTGGATTTGACAAAAGAAAAATTATGCAATTCATTTCCGCCCAGGATAATAGGTGTTGAACAGATTTTTTTCATAATCTCTGTTTCTTCATCAAAAATATGTTCAGAATTTGGGAACATATATATCGGTTCCATATATAAACTTTCGTATCCATCCATAAGCATAAGGTTTTCATTATCGGTCAGGAAACAAAGGTTTTTCTTTTTCCGTGCGCTTTTTAGAAGCTGACGCACGGATTCCAGCGCAAAATCGTCAGCTTCATTTTCTGCTTCGATTTCTTCTATCCATCCGATCAGCACCTCGCAAAACTCGCGCACACTTTCGTCAGCGATATTGGGATATCCATAGTGTAAAAACACTTCGTGAATATAAGCAATATCTGCGTTAATATATTTGTATAACGCGTTTTTCATGTGTGTTATATATTCCCACGGTAGCCCAGATAATTCAGTGTCGGCTATTAAAGAATCCACAATGTCAACAACGCCATAGTATAAATTGTTCATGGCCATAAAATGAATGTATATTTTGTTTTCTATTATCCACTCCAAAAGAGTTTGGAGTTTCCGGGAATTTACACATTCAAGGAATGAATTGCCGGGTGCAATGTGCTTGCGTTTAACCTCTTTCATAGTTGGCTGCAATCTGAGTGATTGAAGCAGTTTTTCCATATCAAATGCCTTGTGTTTTCCCTCATAAACAAGGCCACCCAAAACGAAATCCTCGTCTTTAGAAGCATTAAAATCTGTTTCCGTTATCCGAAAGAGCCGAGAATTATTGGTCTCATCATAGAAAAACGTATATTCATTATCCATGTGTGAAAGCCCTGAGAATGCTATGGTCATTTCACGAATTTCAGAAAAATCTATTGAAGCTGACATGGAACCACGCCCTCCCTTATATTGATATTGCTTTAATCTCAATAAAATAATTATAGCACACTTTCTAAGTTTCATCTATTAGAAAGCCGGACGCAAGCTACCACATAACTGCGTCCGGCGTATTTTCTTTTTGCCTATTTTTACGCATTTAGAACAACGTTTCGCCGGGTATATGATAAATCATCCCACCATCCCACCGACCATGCAGGAAAAGCCCCGGAATACCGGGCGTTTTAAGGCCCTAAATGCGTAGATTTCCAGTACCTTTTCCGCTGTCGTTCTGCCTCTTTGCGGCGGCGCATCCGTTTGGCGCAGGCTGGGCAGTATTTGGCCCGGTTGGACTTCGGCATAAATGCAGCGCCACACTCGGAGCAGCGTTTCACCACGTCTCGGTCTTTCGTGATCTCGGCACACAGGGCCGCATCCAGCGGGAGGACAGCAGCCCGGAACCACCGGCATAGCAGCGAATAGAAAATGCTCTGAACACAAACACATTCTTCGCCATCGTCCAGCAGCAGACAGTTCCCGTCACAGTAATTGCAGCACTCCCGCACCAGCTTCCGGGCCTTGCGGTATTGAGGGTAATTCATTCTCGGTATGCTCATAACTCTTGTGTCCATTCCTTTCCCGGCTTTACCCGCAAAATGCCGTCTACATTCTGCTTGATAATGCCGTATTCTTGCATCCGCTTTTTCGCTTCGCCGTACTGTTCATACAGCCGTTCCTTTTCCTCGGCCAGCCGTTTGTACTCGGCTTTCAGGGCGTACAGATCGGGGAGCTTTTTCACGCCCTGTTCTTTCAGGGCCTTTGCCGCAGCTTCATAGAGAATCAACGTGCTTTCATGCTCACGCCGGAATTGTGCCTTATCCTTTGCTTTGCGGTATTCCATAGACACGGGCCGGAGCTGCTTATACGTGGTGACGTTCTTTATCAGCACCGCCATATCCGCAAGCCGGTGTTCCATAGCTTTGAGGGCAGCGGCGGCCTCGTCGCTGGCGGCGGTGATCTCGGCCACTCTGCTTTCCAAATCCGGGTAGGTGTCTATCCCGTGTTCCGTCAGGAAATTCAAAGTCTTTGCAGCCTGCTTTAAGTTGTGGAGTGTCACCCACTTCTCGTAGCCCGCCGATTGCTGGGCCTTGATGTTGTTTTCCAGATCAATCCGCAGGGAAATTCCTTTACGCTCTTTGGGCACTCTGGTGATAACGCGGCCCTTGATACGTTCTTTGATTGCTTCCTCGGTGTAGGCTTCCCCCAAAGTCTTGCAGCGGGTAAAGCGTTCCTGTCCGGGAGCGCGGAACGAAATAAATTTTCCCGGTTTGATCTCATAGCCCTGCGCCCGCATGAGCCGCAGGAAGTCGTCAAAGTCTTTGGCCTGCGGGATGGCGGCGTCAATGGCGGCTTTCAGCTTCGCTTTCCAGCTCGTCCCTTTCCGCTGGGCGTCCCATTCGGCGTAGCTCTTGCCCTTGCTCTGGCCGGGCTTCACCACGGACAATCCGTTTTCCTTACACAGCCTGTCGCTGGTACGCCGGATGTAGGCATAGCTCTGTTTATTGGAAATGTACTTGCGCTGATTCACCATATCCACCGCACAGAAAATAATGTGATTATGAACGTGTCCTTTGTCTATGTGGGTTGTCAGCACATAGGGGTATTTTCCTTGCCACTTGATAAGCAGATTAAGCAGTTTTCAAAAGGGATGAAAATGAAACTGGCGATTTCTGTTGCCTTTTCACATCATTCAAAATTACTTATTTTGGACGAAGCCACCAGCGGGCTTGATCCTGTTATCCGAGATGATATTTTAGATATGCTTCTGGATTTTGTGCAGGATGAAGAACACTCCGTACTGGTATCTTCTCATATTACCAGCGATTTAGAAAAAATTGCGGACTACATCGTATTTATCCATGAGGGTAAAGTGGTTTTTTCAAAGCCGAAAGATGAACTGATTGAACAGTATGGCATTATCAAATGTGGGGCATCACAATTTGACGCATTGGACAAGTCTGATATTATTGTGCACCGCAAAATGGATTATGAATGGCAGGCTTTGATTTCTGCCCGAGGTAAAATGCAGAAAAAATATCCGAAAGCTATGATTGTCCCGGCAACGATTGATGAAATTATGCTTCTCTATGTAAAGGGGGAAAAAGAATGAAAGGCGTTTTATTGAAAGACATCTATATTGCAAAAAGCAATATCTTTGTAACTGTTGTCTGTTTGATTGTTTTGGGCTTTGGGCTGTCGTTTTTACTTGAGACAAGCGCGCTTTTGGTTTTGGCTCCAGCGGCTTCTACAACAGCGGCTTTTATCAGCATCACAAGTGACGCAAGTTCAAAATGGAATAAAAATGTGATTACCATGCCAGTATCAAGAAAGCAAATCATTGGCGAAAAATTTATATTCTATATTCTGCTTGCGGTATTGGGAATAATTACAGCCCTTATCCCATGCGTACTCCTTGCATTCTTCGGTTTCGATATAACACTTTACTCCCTATGCCTGTACGGTTCTATCGGCATAAGTGCCACCCTGCTGGCAGGCGGAATTAGCTTACCATGTGCATATCTGTTTGACCCTGAAAAATTGCAAGTTGTCTTTATGATGTCTTTCATGGCATCAACAGGAATTATTACAGCACTTGTACTTCTAATAAATCTGTTTATTCCTGTGAAAGACAGCATCCTGTTGGTTTTTAATATCGTGCTAATAATTTCTGTTATTTGGTTTTTTGTTTCATACAGAATTACAATAAAGGTATATCAGAAACGAGATATAAACTGATAAAACCAAGGGCAGGGCAGATTTAATACCGGGTATTTCAACATCAAGGCATTAAGTTTGCATTTCTACTTCAGTCCAATTTAGCCCGAAGTAGAGCAAAAGTTATGATAATACAGTATAAAACAGATGGGGGTGATGATGCAGAAATAGTCGTTAGCAACAAAGCAAGCAGTCCTCTATATGAACAGATTGCAACACAAATAAAAGCTGCGATAATGAGTGGAGAGTTGAAAGCGGGTGAAGCAATACTTTCGGTTCGTGCGCTTGCAAAATCATTGCAATTAGCATTTTGACTGTCCAAAAGCATATGCGACTTTGCAAGAGGATGGTTTCATTGAAACGACTGCTGGAAAAGGTTGTTATGTTTCTGCTCAAAATCAAGATTTCTATTTGGAGGAACAGCAGAAAAAGATAGAAGAAAAATTTTCAGAAGCAGTCGGAATTGCCCGCACAAGTGGTAAAGCGTAAACATACTTAAAGCGCAAAGAAACTGGTGATGCTATGGAAAGCGTAAAATGGATATTATGTCCTATATGCAAAAATAAAACTCGGATCAAAGTTCGTAGAGACACAATACTTCATAATTTCCCACTTTTTTGCCCCAAATGTAAGCAAGAAACTCTAATCAATGTGAAACAACTGAATATGTCAGTTATCAAAGAGCCAGACGCAAAGACGCAGAGCCGATAGTCCGTAGCCAGCAGGCGCACGGATTATCGGCTCTTTTTTTGATAGCTTTTGCGCTGATGTTCTTTGACACTACACAACAAGACCGTTGTTATCGGCCAGAGTGTTGCGACGTAGAACGGCGGTTTTGAAATGAAAAATTTCAAGCCGCCGTTTTCTTTTTTCAAAAATGAGAATACGGAGGGTGTATTAAAGTCGCCTTTTTTAAGGACACGGCGGTGCCTTGGAGGTATTGCCGTGTTCATTTTGCTTTTTCCCAGTCCTCGTAACCTTTATCAGCTAAAAAAAGCATTACCCCTTCGCAGGATAAGTACGGCGGTAGGTATGAACTATACTATGTAAATAACTATCTGAATACATCATTTCTTCGCCCGGTGGGTCTACGATCCACTGGGCGTTTTTTGTCGCTTTTTGCGGCCCGGCCAGACCAGAAAAAACTTTCTCAAAAAAATTCAAAAAGATGGCGTTCAGCGGGTAGCAAAGAGCCTCGCCGGTGTCATGTTGGCGGAAAGGGACAGAACCACCACATCCCCCACGGAAAGGGGGTGAGAAGATGGAAGCTATCCCCCGCGACTATGGCGAACAGTGCCGGTTTGATGCTTTCTGCAAAACCGTACTGCGAAATGAGGCCCGAAACTACCACCGGGATATGAAACGCCAGCGTGACCGTGAAACGTCGTTCAGCGTTCTCCCGCAGGCAGAATTGGACAAGCTCTACACCGTAGATCATTACCCCAGCGACGACTTTGTGTTTTCGTCGCACGGCTATGATTTACATATCGACAACGAGCTTGTGGCCGCCGCATTTGCCGAACTGCCCCAGCAGGCGCAGAGCATTTTGATTTTACACTGTGTTCTGGAACTGGCAGACGGCGAGATTGGCGCACTCATGGGAATGTCCAGAAGTGCCGTCCAGCGGCACAGGACAAAAACGCTGAAAGAGCTGCGAACAAAATTGATGGCGTTGATGCCGGAGGGAGGTTAGACGCGGATGAAAAATCCCAACTACAAAGGCATTGAGCTTTTGCCCCTTTCGGTGATCGAGGCCGCCCGCGCCGGTGATGCCGAGGCCGTAGAACGAGTATTGCGGTACTACGAGGGCTACATCAACAAGTTATGTACCCGGACGCTTTACGACGAATACGGCCAGCCTCATGTGTGCGTAGACGAGTACATGAAGCGCCGTCTGGAAATCAAGCTCATTTCTTCCATCGTCACGATACCGTGACGAACCGGCCCCCGGAGGCTGAAACAGCTTAACCCTTTCCCTGTTTCTTCCCTCTGCTGCGGGCCGCTGGCAGTACCTTGAAAAAGAAAGCCCGATGGGAGGCCACCGGCGCAGTATAGGGCAACGGACACATTCTGTATGTTCCGCGTCGGTGGATGCGCCATGACCTCATGTTCCATGAGTGAGCGAGAACCATCTACACCGAGAGTTGGCAGCTCATAAGCAGCGGCGCATACGCTAACGATACTCCCGCGTTGAACGCCCTCAAAGCATTGCGCGGCGCACCCACAAACATGGGCCGAGGTGAAATTCCTGTGGAGCTGATGCCATCAGCCGTCCGTTTCTTGCCCATTTATTCATCTTTCATGGCGACATGGAATGATAGTTTATGCTGCCGCTTGAAGAAAGGGAGGTGAATCATGGCAGGCAAAATTGAAGTTCAGGTAAAAGATAAATTTTGCCTTACCATTGATGAAGCATCGGAATATTTCAATATTGGTGAGAAGAAAATGCGAAAGCTGGTAGCCGAGAATATGGATTCTGGCTTTGTAATTCAGAATGGAGTAAAGGTTTTGATTAAGCGGAAACGCTTTGAAGCCTTTCTGGATGACTTATCGGCCATCTGATCTTTCGCTGATGATAAAAGCATTTGCTATACGCGCTTGAAGATCATATATTCTGCCTTTTGGCTCCGAGTTTTGCTTCATTTAGCAATAGAAAAAGAGCATGAACGGTGAGCGAGAAAAGACGAGATAACAGAAATCGTATTCTTCGCAACGGAGAGAGCCAACGCAAAGATGGACGATATGCGTTCAAATATATCGACGCAACAGGAAAGCCTCAGTTTGTTTATAGCTGGAAATTGGAGAAAACGGATAAGCTGCCAACGGGCAAGCGGGACGATCTTTCTCTGCGGGAGAAAGAAAAACTGATTCAGAAAGATATTGACGATCAGATTGTACCTCGGGGTGGTGAAATGACTGTGGAGGAACTGGTAAGAAAATATCTCATGCAGAAAACAGGCGTCCGGCATAATACCGAGGCCAATTACAACTTTGTCCTCAATATCATTAAGAAAGAGGAATTCGGCAAGCGCCGGATTGACAAAGTGAAGCAGTCTGACGCGAAATGCTGGCTGATAAAGTTGCAGCAGGACGGCAGAGGTTACAGCTCCATCCATTCTATCAGGGGTGTTGTCCGACCTGCCTTTCAGATGGCCGTCGATGATGATTTGATACGCAAGAATCCATTTGAATTTCAGCTTGCCACCGTCGTAGTCAACGACAGCGTGACAAGGGAAGCGATTACCAGAAAGCAAGAAAGAGCGTTTCTTGAATTTGTGGCGAGTGACAAGCATTTTTGCAAATATTATGATGGTATCTATATTCTGTTTAAGACCGGGCTTCGGATTTCCGAGTTTGTGGGTTTGACGCTGGCGGATGTGGATATGAAAAATCGAAAGATCAACATTAACCATCAGTTACAGCGGAAGCGGAATATGGAGTATGTCATCGAGGACACCAAGACAAGCAGCGGTACACGGGTTATCCCTATGACGGATGATGTGTATGAGTGCTTCAAGCGCATCATTGCCAACAGGAAAAAGCCCAAAGTAGAACCGATGATTTGCGGCAAAAGTGGATTCCTCTATTTGGATAAAAACGATATGCCGATGGTGGCCCTACATTGGGAAAAGTATTTCCAGCATATTTGCGAGAAGTACAACAGCATCTATAAAGTGCAGATGCCGAAAATCACGCCGCATGGTCGAGTTATAATAAGGACAAGTTAGAAAACTCCAGTAAATACAAGGGGTT
>OLQS01000766.1_pt1 | contig 21037 bp, 17 predicted proteins | sample 1672291 | NCBI WGS metagenome assembly OLQS01 (sample SAMEA3136668, study PRJEB25190) | human gut metagenome | biome: human gut; feature: human-associated habitat; material: faeces | place: Austria | collected 2013
CGTTTACGGCGTGGACTACCAGGGTATCTAATCCTGTTTGCTCCCCACGCTTTCGTGCATCAGTGTCAGTAACAGTCCAGTAAGCCGCCTTCGCCACTGGTGTTCCTCCTAATATCTACGCATTTCACCGCTACACTAGGAATTCCGCCTGCCTCTCCTGTACTCTAGCTATGCAGTTTCAAATGCAGCTCCGGGGTTGAGCCCCGGCCTTTCACATCTGACTTGCACTGCCACCTACGCACCCTTTACACCCAGTAAATCCGGATAACGCTTGCTCCATACGTATTACCGCGGCTGCTGGCACGTATTTAGCCGGAGCTTCTTAGTCAGGTACCGTCATTATCTTCCCTGCTGATAGAGCTTTACATACCGAAATACTTCTTCACTCACGCGGCGTTGCTGCATCAGGGTTTCCCCCATTGTGCAATATTCCCCACTGCTGCCTCCCGTAGGAGTTTGGACCGTGTCTCAGTTCCAATGTGGCCGTTCATCCTCTCAGACCGGCTACTGATCGTCGCCTTGGTAGGCCGTTACCCTGCCAACCAGCTAATCAGACGCGGGCCCATCCTGTACCACCGGAGTTTTTCACACAAGAGGATGTCCTCTCGTGCGCTTATGCGGTATTAGCAGCCGTTTCCAACTGTTATCCCCCTGTACAGGGCAGGTTACCCACGCGTTACTCACCCGTCCGCCACTCAGTCACCAGACCTTCATCCGAAGAATCAGGTAAGGTGCTTCGTTCGACTTGCATGTGTTAGGCACGCCGCCAGCGTTCATCCTGAGCCAGGATCAAACTCTCAAATAAAATGTTTAAGATGTCAGATCGAGGTCCAGAACCACTGGTTCTTTTCCTGTCTTTACTGTTTATTTAGGTTTTGAACTTTCGTTCTGTTCCATGGACTTCCCTGCAGACATCACTCTCAGGAAAACCCGAATGAAATTTGAATTAACGTTCAAGGTTGTTTTGTTATTCAGTTATCAAGGTTTTGCTTTCATGCGAAAGCTTTTATATTTTATCACATCGACTTTTGTTTGTCAAGAACTTTTTTCAAGTTTTCAACTTCTTTTTTGAAGTCATCTTGCTTTCTTCTTCTATCTCTTTCAGAATAAGTTGTTCTTTTATGTCGTGCAACTTTTATATCTTATCACACATGCTTTATCTTGTCAAGAACTTTTTTTCATTTATCTGAAGATTTTCTTTCCGATTTCTTTCAAATCAATGTGTTCTCATGTGCAACGTATGCTATCTTATCATAGAGTTTGTGTTACGTCAAGTGTTTTTTCACTTTTTTATTTTTTCTTTTAGAACTTTCATTTATGTACTCTCGGAATCTTTCTTCTCTTCTATCTCACATTTGACATAAAAGGGGCTGTCGGGCTATTGTTCCGAGATAAAATAAAAATAAAACACAGAGAGACCCCATATATAAATCTGCACTATTTGAAGAACGAGGAGAGATTGTATCCAAGGGAAGAAGACAACCTCTTGTCTTACTGACCTGGACACAATCCAACGAAGTACTTCAAATAGTGCAGATTTATATATGGGGGTCTCTCTGTGCTTTTTCAATAGTCTAAAGTTGGAACAATTGCGCGACAGCCCCGTTTTTGAAAATTATTGTATTGGACGCAGACCGTAATATCCGTAAATGAGTCGTTCATCAAAGGAAATGAGTGTCCACTTACCATCTTTGATTCCAAAAACAATCTTTCCGGTTGTTTTTCTTTGTGGTCCGTTCTTTTTCGTTTCTTTGTACCAGTTCTTTAGATTCTGAGAAATATCAATCTTTTCAATCGTTGTCTGATCACTGCCTCCTAAAAGAGAAGAAATAGAATTCTTAATGGATGTCCATAAGGAGGAAGTTCCATCGGTAATCTCTGATTTGATCTCATCGTAAATCGTTTCCGGTAAACTGTAAAAGTCAATATTTTTTGTTGTGACTGTAACAGTGCAGGAATTATAGGTCGCGGAGATATCAGTGATCTTGTAGGAAGCTTGTTCGACCATTTCATTACATAATGTATCAACATCAATACTGTCAACATCTACGAAGGAACCAAGCTGACTGTCACCAATATAAGTTTTTAGCTGCTTCTTTACAAGTTCACGTACATTTGGTTCGGATTTTAAAGGTTCAGGTAAGTCAGATGGTGCGACATCGGAAAAATCCATATTTTTTGCATAAGTAAAAATCTGTTTTGTCGCATCCCGACATCCCTGCTTGACGCGGGAAATGTAGTAAAAGTATCCGCCGATTCCTGCTGTGATGATACAAAAAATCAATAAGACAGCGATAATCGGAGCGAAGCGTTTCTTTTTATTCGATGTATTCTGGTTATCCTCTGCGTGTTCTACCGGATTATAAATGGCATTGCTTAAAGGAGTATGACATTTTTTACATATCTTTTCATTCTCGGTGTAATATGTGCCACAGTTTGGACAATTCATAATTCGCCCTCCTTCGTTATAGTATGATGTACCCGCAAAATCAAGCACAAAAAGATTCCGGGAGTATATTAGTATGCACTCTTACAAAATCAAGTCTTAAAAAGTTTGAGAGTACATCAAGATTCCATAAGGGTTATGGTATTTAAAAGTATATGTATTTTTAGTAACTGTGTCAAGGTAAGCCGTTTTTTGCGTTTTTCGATTTTTTCGTGTATAGATAGACAAAAATTGCTGAAAAAGTTACAATTATAATAATAAAAAATAAGAGGAAATCATACGAAATTAAGTGAAGACCTGAGAGTACATATTAAAAAATGGGAGGAAACAAGGTGCAAGTGAAGAAGATAATTTTATATGTAGGCTATGTTAGTGTAGCAGTCGTATTTGCCATAAGTATCATGCTTTTGTTTTATAGCAGAAACAAAAATGAAACTGGAAAAGCAAAAAGAACGATTGGCGCATCTTATATGACAATGAACAATCCGTATTTTGAGGTGATTAACGAGGAAATAAAAGCGGTTGTGGAGAATAAAGGGGATGTATTAGAGACAAGAGATTCCGCTATGGATGCAGAGGTGCAGGCAGAGCAGGTAGAAGGCTTTATTGATGAAAAGGTAGATTGTATTTTAATTAATGCAGTAGACTGGAAGGCAATCGGCAGCTCCTTGAAGAAAGCCAAAAAAGCAGGTATTCCTGTTATTGCAGTGGATACTCTTGTTTATGACCAGAGCCTTGTCGATGGTATTGTTGTCTCAGATAACTATAAAGCAGGAGCACAGTGTGCTAAAGATTTAATGAAACGTAAAAAAAAGGGAAAGATTTTATTCCTTGTACAGTCGGAAAATAAATCAGCGATTGACAGAATAAAAGGGTTTAAAGAAACATTAGAAAAAGCAGGATGGAACTATGAAAATATCGGGGACATAGAATGCAAGGGGCAGTTAGAAGTTTCACAGCCTTTGGTAGAAAATGTTTTAACTAAAACAAAAGATATAGATGTAGTAGTGGCATTAAATGATCCAAGTGCGATGGGTGCGATGGCAGCACTTGATGCAGAACATATGTTATCAGATGTTCTTGTATATGGCGCTGATGGATCCCCGGAGGCGAAAACGATGATCTATAAAAATCGAATGACGGCGACAGCGGCACAGTCTCCGAGAATAACGGGAAAGAAAACAGTGGAAATGCTTTATAAAATTCTTGCCGGAAAGCCGGTGGAAAGCCAGTATATTGTTCCGGTCAGGCTCATAACAAGGGACAATGTAGAAGATTACAGCTTATCAGGATGGCAGTAAAAGGAGGAAGTGGTGGAATGGAAAAAAGAAAAGAGAATGCCAGATATCTGAATCAGTGTTTTACGATGATGGTATTACTTAACTGTATTATTGTTTTGTTCCTTGCTTTTACTATTGTGCTGACCCAGTACAGAGTAGCCGCGGCTCAGGAAGCACAGCAGTTTATTGAAACACTTAAGGTAATGCCGGAAAGACCGGAACAAAAAATTATCATGGTCGTATTCTCATTATGTTTTTTATGCGGGATTATTTACTATAAAAGAAGAAATGAAGAAGAAGGAAAAGAGAAAGTTTTACTGTGGAATATATTTGAAATTATTTTTCTGATTTTCGTATTGAAAGAGTTGGATATGACATATAATGGAGTAATCTTCCTTATAGTAGCAGACATGCTTACTTATGTGGAAGACAGGAAGAACAAATTGATTTTTCTGTTTATTTCTTTCCTTTGTTATATGGTATGTAGTTATAATCTAGTTACAATGTTTATTCCTTTAAATTCATTTGAGACATGGGTGGCTTTTTATGATGGAGAAACAGAAAGTCTTTTTCTTGGAGTAAAGACCATATGTGAAATATTGAATATGATATTATTTCTTGTATACATTGTGATTCTTATGATGAAAGACAGGAGAGAACGGGAGAGGATACAGCTTTTAAATGCACAGCTTCAAAAGGCAAATGAACAGCTTCATGAATTTGCACAGGAGAAGGAGCTGATGGGAGAGACGAAGGAGAGAAATCGTCTTGCCAGAGAGATTCACGATACATTAGGTCATATTTTAACAGGAATATCCGTAGGAATCGATGCGGTACTTGTTCTCATGGATATTGCGCCGGATAAAGCAAAAGAACAGTTAGAAGGAATCGGAGATACTGCAAGAAGAGGTCTTCAGGATGTACGACGTTCTGTCCGAAAGCTAAAGCCGGATGCGTTAGAGAGAATGTCATTAAATAATGCGATTCATCAGATGATAGAAGATATGTCAAAGGTAACAAATACGAAAATCTATTTTGTGTCCTATATGGAAGAACTGAAATTTGAAGCCGATGAAGAAGAGGTCATTTACCGCATTATTCAGGAAAGCACAACCAATGCGATACGACATGGAAAAGCAACAGAGATATGGATTCGTATCAGCGAAAAAGAAGAGGAACTGACGATTATTATCAGTGATAATGGCTGCGGATGTGAAGATATCAAGGAAGGTTTTGGATTAAAACATATAAGAGAAAGAGTAGAACTGTTAAATGGCGAAGTGAATTATCAGGGATTGATCGGATTTACAATGATAGCAAAGATTCCGATTCGAAATAAGATAATGATAGAACAGGACACGAAAACACAAACAGAGGAAAGGAAAGAATATGATTAAAGTATTAATAGCAGACGATCAGGAATTAATTCGAGAAAGTTTGAAAATTGTTCTTGGGGCGAATGAGGATATGGAAGTAACTGGTATAGCAGAGAATGGTGAAGAAGTACTTTCTCAAATTAAAAAGGAGAAGCCGGACGTTATTTTGATGGATATTCGTATGCCCGGAATTGACGGAGTAGAATGTACCCGTCTTGTAAAGGAAAAATATCCGAATATTAATATTATTGTTCTTACAACATTCGATGATGATGAATATATCTTTGGTGCCTTAAAATATGGAGCCAGCGGTTATCTTTTAAAAGGGATTTCCATGAAAAATCTTGCTGAGGCGATTCGAACAGTTGTGAGTGGAAAGGCTATGATTAATCCGGATATTACAGATAAGGTAGTAAAACTGTTTAATCATATGGCGCAAGGCAGTTATTCTATTCAGGTAGATAATGCACTGACAGAAGAACTTACAAAAACAGAATGGAAGGTTATCCAGAAAATCGGCTGTGGAATGTCTAATAAAGAAATCGCATCCGAACTGGCACTTTCAGAAGGGACAGTCAGAAATTATTTAAGTTCCGTTTTAAGCAAGCTTGAATTAAGAGACAGAACACAGCTTGCCATCTGGGCAGTGCAGACCGGTGCGGTCAACAGATACATATAGGAGCAAGACAATGGGAGATATAAAACTGAAAAAAGGGACGGGAATTCTTTTTATAATGGCGGTGCTTTTTATCAGCAGTCTGTTATATTTACGCTATTGGGATCAGGATGTTCTCCGGGTAGGTATCTTCTACGGAAGTAACTGGGAAGTTCCGGGAACAGTGCATTATGAAATACTTGATAAAGCAATTAAAAAGTTTAAATCAAAATATCCAAATATAAAAGTAGAATATGAAAAGGGAATACTTTCTGATGATTATTCAGAATGGTTATCTGAACAGATTTTGAAGGGAGAAGAACCGGATGTATATTTTGTTCTCGATGAAGACTTTCATACGCTGGCATCACTTGGAGCTTTGAAAAATCTGGATGGTGTAATTAATGTAGATAAAGAATTTAAAAAGGAAGCGTTTTATTCTTCTGTATATAAGGCTGGTCAGTATGGAGGCAGCCAATACGCACTCCCGATGGAATGTAATCCAACGTTAATGTTTGTAAATAAGACCCTTTTACAAAAAGAAGGAATAAAGGTTCCGGATAATGATTGGACCTGGGATGATTTTTATCGTATCTGCGAGAAAATGGCGAAGGATTCTGATGGTGATGGACAGATTGAACAATTTGGATATTATGATTATACATGGCTTCAGGCGGTGTATTCAAATGGAATAAGTCCATTCAACAAAAAAGGAACATCGTCAAATTTCTTAGATGAAAGATTTTCGCAGTCACTTGAATTTGTAAAACGTCTGGAAGAGACAAATCGGAATTATCAGGTTACATCGAATGATTTTGATTTAGGAAAAGTGGCGTTCAGACCATTTACATTTTCTGACTATCGCACATATATGCCATATCCATGGCGGATTAAAAAATATTCCAGTTTCGAATGGACCTGTATTAGAATGCCTGCCGGCCCATCGGGAGATAATCGTTCGGAAATGAGTGCGCTGATGGCAGGAATGAGTTCAAGAACTGGAAAGAAACAGGCAGCCTGGGATTTTATTAAGATGCTCACAACAGATGAAGATATTCAAAAACTTATCTATGAAGATACTTCTGCAGCATCGGTATTAAAATCAGTAAATACTTCAAAGAGTACAATGAATCTGCTGAATAAAGATACTCCGGGAGACAGTATAATAGATATGTCTCTTCTTGATACAGTGATTGATACAGGTGTGATTCCCTATCGCTTTAAAGAATATACAGAAGCATATGAAAAAACAGATAATCTTATAAAAGGTTATGTGAATGAGAAGGACGACAGCAGTACGTTTTTATTCCAAATGAAGAATCAAATCGATGAAATTCTAAAAAAGTGACAAATGTCATATAAAGATATGACAAATACAAATCGATATCAATGACATTCGTTAGATGTATAAAATTTATCATTTTGTTATACTTTAATCACAAACAAAGCAAGCCATTAAAAAAGAGAGAAAGGGCAAAGCGAGAGGAGGAGCAAAAGTAATGATTTATACGGTAACTTTTAATCCGGCTTTAGATTATGTTGTATTTCTTGATGATCTGAAATTAGGAGATGTGAATCGTTCCACAAGAGAATCTATTTTCTATGGAGGAAAAGGAATCAACGTATCTACGATTTTGAATACGCTTGGTCTTGAAACAACCGCTCTTGGTTTTATCGCAGGTTTTACAGGAAAGGCAATTGAAGATGGATTGGCATCACAGGGAATTCATACAGATTTTATTCATCTTCCAGAAGGCAATTCCAGAATTAATGTGAAAGTAAAACATGGTGATGAAACAGAGATTAACGGGCAGGGACCGGTAATTACTGACGAAGCAATTAATGGACTTTTTGCAAAACTGGATACTCTTACAAAAGAGGATATTCTTGTGTTAGCAGGAAGTATTCCAAACACATTACCAGAGGATATCTATGAAAAGATTCTTGCAAGACTTGAATCAAAAGGAATCCGTATCGTTGTGGATGCGACAAAAGACTTACTTCTTAATGTTTTAAAATATCATCCGTTTTTAATTAAGCCAAATAACCATGAACTTGGGGAAATGTTCGGGACAGTCTGTAAAACAGATGAGGATATCGTACATTACGCAAAGAAGCTTCAGGAAATGGGAGCAGTTAATGTATTGATTTCCATGGCAGGAGACGGAGCCATTCTTATCACAGAAGATGGACAGAATATTAAGATGGGAACACCGAAGGGCAAAGTAGTAAACTCCGTTGGTGCAGGAGATTCTATGGTGGCAGGATTTGTCGCAGGTTATCTTCGTGGCGGAAGCTATGAAGAAGCATTAAAGAGCGGTACAGCAGCAGGAAGCGCCACTGCTTTTTCAGAGGGACTTGCATCTCTTGAAATGTACGAAAAGATGCTGAAACAGATCAGCGAATAGTTTTAATTTTTTAGAGAGGAAAAGATTATGAGAATTGTCGATTTGTTAAAAAAAGAGGCAGTTGTTCTTAATGAAGATGTAAGCGAAAAAGAACAGATGCTTGATTTACTCGTTGACCTTCATAAAAAAGTTGGCAACATTGAAGACAAAGAAGCTTTTAAAGCAGGAATCATGAAAAGAGAATCAGAAGGACCTACTGCAATCGCAGAAGGTATCTGTATTCCACACTCAAAAAATGATGCAGTTATTAAGCCGGGTATCGCAGCAATCACAGTGCCAGGTGGTGTAGATTGCGAGGCACTTGATGGGGAACCATCCAATCTCTTCTTTATGATCGCAGCTCCGGCAGAAGGATCGGATGTTCACTTAGAAGCGTTATCCAGATTATCTACGATTTTAATGGATCCGGCTTTTCGTGAAAAGTTATTATCTGCAAAAGACGTAGAAGCTTTCCTTGCAGCAATTGATGAAAAAGAAACAGAAAAGTACGGGGACGAAGATAAAGCAGCTCAGGTAGAAGAAGCAGCAGCGGAAGTCCCGGCAAAGAAATCTGGATATCAGGTACTTGCAGTAACAGCATGTCCTACCGGTATTGCGCATACTTATATGGCAGCAGAAGCACTTGAAGAAAAAGGTAAGGAATTAGGAATTTCTATTAAAGTAGAAACAAACGGTTCCGGAGGAGCAAAAAATATTCTGACACAGGAAGAAATCGATGCCTGCGATGGAATTATTATTGCGGCAGATAAAAATGTAGAAATGGCTCGTTTTGACGGTAAACCAGTTATTAAAGTAAAGGTTTCCGATGGTATTCATAAATCTCAGGAATTAATTGAGAGAGCAGTAAAAGGTGACGGACCGATTTATCATCATGAAGGTGGAAAAGTAGCAAGCACATCTTCAGATGGAGATGAAAGCTTTGGCCGTCAGATTTATAAACATCTGATGAATGGAGTTTCTCATATGTTACCATTCGTAATCGGTGGTGGTATTCTTATTGCGATTGCTTTTCTGTTAGATGATTATTCTATTGATCCTTCTAACTTTGGTATGAACACACCGGCAGCGGCATTCTTTAAGACAGCAGGTGGTGTGGCATTTAACTTTATGCTTCCAATCCTTGCAGGATTTATTGCAATGAGTATCGCAGACCGCCCAGGTTTAATGGTTGGTTTTGTAGGTGGTTCTGTTGCAAGTGCAGGAACAACATTTGCTTCTTGTTTTAATCCGGATGTTACAGTAATTTCCGGTGGTTTCCTTGGCGCATTATTTGCAGGTTTCTTAGCAGGTTATCTTGTATTAGCTTTAGAAAAGATTACAGAGAAAATGCCAGATTCCATGGATGGTCTTCGTCCGATGTTAATTTACCCGGTAGTTGGATTATTATTGGTCAGTGTGATTATGTTCGCAATCAATCCATTCTTCTCCTGGTTAAATCAGTTGCTTGCTGATGCGTTAAATTCCTTATCAGGAGCAAATAGTATCTTACTTGGAGTTATTGTTGGTGGTATGATGTCTATTGATATGGGTGGTCCATTTAACAAGGCAGCATATGTATTTGGTACAGCTTCCTTAGCATATCAGACAGAGGCAGGTTATATGATTATGGCAGCCGTTATGGTAGGTGGAATGGTTCCTCCAATTGCCATTGCAATTTCCTCCTGGGTATTTAAAAATAAATTTACAGACAATGATAGAAAAACAGCACCAGTTAATGCGATCATGGGTCTTTGCTTTATCTCAGAAGCAGCAATCCCATACGCAGCAGGAGATCCCCTCCACGTTATTCCTTCCTGTGTAATCGGTTCTGCAGTAGCCGGAGCGTTATCTATGGCGTTTAAGTGTACATTGATGGCACCTCATGGTGGAATCTTCGTATTCCCTGTAGTAGGACATGCATTAATGTATATCGTAGCTTTATTAATCGGTGCTATCGTTGGAGCAATCATGCTCGGACTTTTAAGAAAACCGGTAGAAAGTAAGTAATTACGTCGTATGTTGTTCAAAGTTAATTTCCTAAATTTAGTTGCTATAAATGAATAAAAGAAGAAATCCTGGATGCGGTTTTTGTATTCAGGGTTTCTTCTTTTTTGCCATTTATTGACTTCCTTGCGCAAAAAAATTATAATATAACTATAGCTATGCATAGGAATGTAAAGCCAAAGCAATCAGACGGTGATTGTGCGAATGAGGTTCTGAATGATTATGGAATGATGAATGATTCATGATATAGAGTTACTCAAACAGGAATTACAGTAGGCATATTTGAATATATTGATATATAGATGCCTGTTTTGAAAAGAAACTGAAAAGAGGAGGGAACGGCATGAGATATGAAATCAGCGAAGTTATAAAAAAAGATCAGGTTATGGAATTGGTTTTTGGTAATTGCAGTAAACCTAAAGATTTACTGGGGCGGCATTTTATTATGGAAGGACAAGTTATCTCTGCCTATCATCCCGATGCGGTAAAGATGGAAGTTATTTCAGAAGATGGGAAACACTATCCGATGGACACCGTAGAAAGACAGCCGGTATTTTCCTTGTTTCTTCCGCATAAAAGACCTTTTTATTATCAGATACATATGACATTCCATGATGGTAATACGTATATCTGTAATGATCCCTATAGTTATGAAGGGCTGATTACCGAAGAAGAGGAAAAAATGTTTTCAAAGGGAATCTGGACTGAGGTATATCATAAGATGGGGTGTCATAAAGTGAAGCTTAGAGATACCGAGGGAATGTATTTTGCAGTATGGGTACCGGGCGCTAAACGTGTCAGTGTCGTTGGAGATTTTAATTTCTGGAATGGAATGCTGTATCCGATGCACAAGATGAAGAATTCTGATATTTTTGAGTTGTTTATTCCGGGACTTTCCTGTGGGCAGTTTTATAAATTTGAAGTGAAAAATGCACAGGGGGAGATCACACAGATGGTTGATCCTTATGCCGTTATGAATGAGGAAAAAGAGAACGGTGCCTCAAGAATGTTTGATCTTAAGCGATTTCACTGGGAGGATATGAGATGGCTTTCTGAAAGATATCGAGGAAATGTTTTAAAAAGACCTATGTCTGTTTGTGAAGTCCGGATCAGTGAATTGGATTCTCCGGATGAGAAGGTACAGGAAACTGTACAGGATATGGGACATACACATATTTTGCTTCGTGGAACGTCAGAAGGAGAAAAACTTGGGGCGCATAAAGGCTTTTTTGAACCGGCTTTTTATGGGAATACACCCGATACAATGCGTTTTTTTGTTAACCGTTCTCATAAAAGAAATATCGGGGTTTTGTTAGAAATATCACCGGAATATTTAAGGAGGGCGGTGAACCTTTTTGAAAAGAAAAACCCACAGGCCATAAATTATCTTCTTGCAAATATTCTTTTTTGGATTCGGGAATATCATATGGATGGATTTGTATTTCGAGGATTACGTGAAGGTGCTGCTGATTTTTTAAAAAAGGCCAAAGAAGTAATTAAAAAAGAAGACAGTAATATTTTATTTATCGGAGAGCAGACAACGGATAAAGATTTGAAAAGCTTCTTTGATTTTGAATGGAATCTGGAAATAAAGGCAGGAGTAGATAAGTATTTAAAGGCAGATATTCATAGCAGGAAGAAAGAATATTTTCAGTTGTCACAGCCACTGATGAATGGGGATTTTTCTCATGCGTTATTATTACTTAATAAAGAAATTAGTATAGAGAAAAATAATCTTTTTAAAGAATCTTTCATTGACAAGAAGGCTTCTTGTGATTATGATAAGTTAACAGGAGTCAGGATGTCTTATGGTTATTTGATGGGAGTTCCAGGAAGAAAGGCATGGGACTTGCATTCACATGAGAATATTTCTTCACAGGAATATGTGAAGTCACTGCTTCGGATTTATCAGGAATATCCTGCCCTTTATGAGTATGACCCAATGCGTGCTCCTTTTGAGTGGATTAATGGGATGGATGCAGAATCTTTCATTTTAAGTTTTATAAGGAAGTCGCCATCCGGAAGAGATAATTTGCTGTTTGTATGTAATTTTAGTGAAGAGGAGAAGAAGCATTATCGGGTAGGCATTCCGAAAAATGGTAAATATACTTTGATTTCTAATAGTGATGCAGTAGAATTTGGTGGCGAAGGCCGCGGAGAGCATCAGGAAGTGAAAGCCGTTTCGGAATGTTGGGATTTAAGACCGTATTCGATTAAAATATCCGTACCGCCTCTGGCAACGTTGATTTTTAAGTTTTAAAGGGTTTTAATATATACATTATTAGTAAAGAAAAAGAAAGGTGTGTTTGTAATAATGATAAAAGAAGATTGTTTATTCTGTAAGATAGCAAAAGGAGAGATTCACTCTGCTACAGTTTATGAAGACAGCCATTTCACAGTAATTCTTGATGTGAATCCGGCAACAAAGGGACATTGTCTGATTATACCAAAGGAACATTTTGATAATATTTATGATCTGGATGGCGAGACAGCCGGAAAGTTATTTGCACTGGCTACTTGTATTGCAAGAGCAATGAAGGATGCATTAAAATGCGACGGTTTGAATCTTGTTCAGAATAATGGAGAAGTTGCGGGACAGACGGTAAATCATTTTCATCTTCACCTGATTCCTCGTTATGAGGGTGATGGACTGAATCTTAACTGGCCACAGCAGGAGATTTCAGGAGAACAGTTAGAAGAGATCAGACAGTCTATTAAAAAGTCAATCTAACAATACGGGTAGAAGAATACTTTGGAAACAAAAGTAAATAATAAAAATAAAAGAAACAGAAAACAGAAATAAGAATAGAAACAGAAAAGAAATACAAATAGAAATAGAAGGGAAAGAGTATGGGTAAGTTAGATTTTAAGCCGGGTAATATGTTATATCCTCTTCCGGCGGTCATGGTATCGGTAAGGGATAAAGAAGGGAATGATAATATTATAACAGTTGCCTGGACAGGAACGGTATGTACCAATCCGCCCATGCTCTATATTTCTGTTCGTCCGGAGAGACATTCTTATAAAGCGCTGCATGAAACGGGAGAGTTTGTGGTGAATCTTACCACAGAAAAGCTTGCGAAGGCTACGGATTTTTGTGGTGTTCGTTCCGGACGGGATATGGATAAGTTTGAGCAGACCGATCTGAAAAAGGGAGAGGCAAAGAAAATCAATGCGCCTGTGATTGAAGATAGTCCGGTGAATATTGAGTGTCGTGTCAGAGAAGAAGTGGCACTTGGTTCGCATACAATGTTTATAGCAGACGTTGTACATGTGACAGTAGATGATACCTATATGGATGAGAAGGGCACGTTTCATTTGGAGAAGGCGGCGCCGATTGTATATTCTCATGGAACATATTTTGGATTGGGAGAATCTTTGGGGACATTTGGATATTCTGTTCGCAAAAAGAAAAAAAAGAGAAAAAATAAATAAACTAAGATGTTTATTTTGTAACAATTTTTGATTTACAATAAACGAGAGAATATGATATAATAAAATGATTCTAGGTTTAGTTTGAATTGTGAAGAAAAGTACATATTGTTTGAGATATAAAATATCATGACAGGAATTTTTGAAACAGGATTACGATAATTTTATTTTTAATTTATTTTTTGTATAAAATATAAAGAGTAATCTTTGGAATAGGAATTCCATTTTTTTGGTAGAGATATTTTACCTGGAATTTTATTTGATTTTACTTTAGTTTGAAAATTAGTGTTAAGAGTAATAACGTTTAGGATAGATTATAGAGGTGCAAAATGGAACAGTATATTATTAAAGGTGGTAATCCGTTAGTTGGTGAAGTTGTAATTGGTGGAGCAAAGAATGCAGCGCTTGGAATTCTGGCAGCAGCAATTATGACAGATGGAGAATGTTTAATTGATAATATGCCAAATGTCAGAGATACGAATGTTCTTTTACAGGCAATGGAAGAAATCGGAGCCCGTATTGAACGTAAAGGGGATAACGAAGTAGTGATCAGCGGAAAGGATATTGATTCTGTCGGTGATCTGATTGTAGATAATGAATATATCAGAAAGATTAGAGCATCTTATTATCTGATCGGTGCTCTTCTTGGTAAATATAAAAAGGCGCAGGTTGTTCTTCCAGGAGGATGTGATATCGGAAGCCGTCCGATCGATCAGCATATTAAGGGATTTCGTGCGCTTGGAGCAGAAGTAAAGATTGAGCATGGGATGATTATCGCACAGGCAGAACAGCTTGTAGGTAGTCGTATTTATTTAGACGTTGTTTCTGTTGGAGCAACGATCAATATTATGATGGCAGCAGCATTGGCACAGGGGAATACCGTTATCGAGAATGCAGCTAAGGAACCACATATCGTAGATGTAGCGAACTTCTTAAACAGTATGGGCGCAGATATTCGTGGTGCTGGAACAGATGTGATTCGTATTAAAGGGGTGGAGAAGTTCCACGATACAGAATATTCTGTGATTCCGGATCAGATTGAAGCAGGAACATTTATGATGGCAGCGGCGGCTACAAGGGGAGATGTTCTGATTAAGAACGTCATTCCTAAGCATTTAGAGACGATTTCCGCAAAGCTGTCTGAGATTGGAGCACAGATTGAAGAGTCTGATGATGCGGTAAGAGTTGTGGCAACACAGCGACTTTGCAATACACAGATCAAGACCCTTCCATATCCTGGATTCCCTACGGATATGCAGCCGCAGATGGCAATTACTCTGGGGCTTTCTACCGGAACAAGTACGATTACAGAAAGTATTTTTGAGAATCGTTTCCGTTACGTAGAAGAACTTCGCCGTATGGGTGCCAATATAAAGATGGTAGAAGGTAACACTGCGATTATTCATGGTGTTGAAAAATATACAGGAGCTACGGTGGCAGCACCGGATCTCCGCGCCGGAGCAGCGCTTGTTATCGCAGGGCTTGCGGCAGAAGGATATACAACGGTAACTCAGATTGGTTATATTAAGAGAGGGTATGAGCGATTTGATGAGAAGCTTCGTGCTCTCGGAGGATTAATTGAAGAAGTTAATTCTGAGAAAGAAACCAATAAGTTTATTTATAAAACAGGTACTGTAAATTAAGAATTGGAGATGAATAGTACAATGGAAAGAAGATTATTTACATCAGAATCTGTAACAGAAGGACATCCGGATAAGATGTGCGATCAGGTTTCTGACGCAATACTTGATGCATTAATGGAAAAAGACCCAATGAGTCGTGTTGCCTGTGAGACAGCTATGACAACAGGTCTTGTACTTGTCATGGGTGAGGTGACAACGAATGCTTATGTAGACATTCAGAAAATCGCTCGTGATACGATCAAAGAGATTGGATATACAAGAGGTAAATACGGTTTTGACGCAGATACATGCGGTGTTATGGTAGCCTTAGATGAGCAGTCTTCCGATATTGCTATGGGTGTTGATAAGGCACTTGAAGCAAGAGAGAATAAGATGAGTGATGAAGAATTAGAGGCAATTGGTGCCGGTGATCAGGGTATGATGTTTGGTTATGCCAGCAATGAAACAGAAGAATATATGCCATATCCTATCGCATTAGCACATAAGTTATCCAGACAGCTTACAAAGGTTCGTAAGGATGGCACATTATCTTATTTAAGACCAGATGGAAAGACACAGGTTACTGTAGAATATGACGAGAATGGTAAGCCAGATCGTTTAGATGCTGTTGTTCTTTCTACACAGCATGATCCTGATGTAACACAGGAACAGATTCATGAAGATATTAAAAAGTATGTGTTTGATCCGATTCTTCCACAAAATATGGTTGATGATAATACAAAGTTCTTCATTAACCCAACAGGAAGATTTGTAATCGGTGGACCACATGGAGACAGTGGTTTAACAGGACGAAAGATTATCGTAGATACTTATGGCGGATATGCACGTCATGGCGGTGGAGCTTTCTCCGGTAAAGACTGTACAAAGGTAGACCGTTCTGCTGCATACGCTGCAAGATATGTGGCAAAGAATATTGTTGCAGCTGGACTCGCAGATAAGTGTGAGATTCAGTTATCTTATGCTATTGGTGTAGCGCAGCCTACATCTATCATGGTAGATACTTTTGAAACAGGAAAGATTGCAGAAGAAAAACTTGTAGATATGATCCGCGAAAACTTTGACTTAAGACCAGCAGGAATTATTAAAATGCTTGATTTAAGAAGACCAATCTACAAACAGACTGCAGCTTATGGTCATTTTGGACGTAATGATCTGGATCTTCCATGGGAAAGACTTGATAAAGTAGAAACTCTGAAGAAGTATTTATAAAATGTATCGTGTTTAACACAGACGAGAGTTCTGCAATACTATATTACGTTTGCGCTGTCTGAATGCGTGGGGAGTGTTTCTTCACTTCTCCATTTGATCAGAGGCTGCAAATGGCAATATAGTATTGTGGAATTTTTTGTGTTAAAAAATAAACAATTTTTTTCAAAAAGTTTATTTACGAATGTATTTTAAAATGGTATAGTGTGTAGGTAACTATGGATGGTATTCGTTAGCGAAACCATACCGCGTGTAACTGACAGGTATTGAGCTTATATCCTTTAGGAATAAGACTCGGAGTATCACCATGCGAAAGGCAGGGTGATAAATATGAGAACAGGAATTATAGGTGCAGGGAAAGTTGGGTGTTCCCTTGGTAAGTATTTCAGATTGAATGATCTGGAAGTAACAGGATATTACGATGTGAACGAGAATCTTGCAAAAGAAGCGGCAGATTTTACAGCGATAGCTTTTATAAAAGATTTAGACACAATTGTAAAAGAAAGTGATACTCTGTTTCTTACTGTTCCTGATGATCTGATTACGATTGTATGGAATCAGATTAAGGATATGTCCCTTGAGGGAAAGTTTATATGTCATTGCAGTGGTGCCTTATCATCCGGAGATGCATTTCCGGGAATTGATAAGTGTGGTGCTTTCGGATATTCTGTCCATCCGCTCTTTGCAGTCAGCGATAAGTACAATTCTTACAAAGAGCTATCACATGCGTATTTTGTAATAGAAGGCGATGAGAGACATCGGGAAGACGTTGCCGGGATTTTTAGAAATCTTGGAAATGAGGTGTGTTATATTGCAGCCGAAGATAAAGTAAAATATCATTGTGCTGCCGCCGTATGCAGTAATCATGTGGTTGCGCTTATACAGGAAAGCTTGAACTTGATGAAGGAGTGCGGATTTGACGAAGAGAGTGCGCTTAAAGCATTAGCTCCGATTATGCTTGGAAATATGCAGCATATCGTGGAGAACGGAACGGTAAACAGTCTGACCGGACCAGTAGAAAGAGCCGATGTAAAGCCCGTAGAGAAACATTTAAACTGTCTTAATAAAAGTCAGCAGATGCTCTATTGTCTTTTGTCAGAGATTCTCATTTCTATAGGGGAAAAGAAAAATCCGGAAAGAGATTACGGAAAGCTAAAAGACATTCTTGATAATAAGCAGTACTGTAATATTGATGAACAGTAAATCAGGAGGGGTATTAATGAAGAACACAGTAACAACTTTTCAGGCAATGAAAGATAAAGGCGAAAAAATTTCCATGCTGACAGCATATGATTATTCTACAGCAAAATTAGAAGATGCTGCCGGAATTAATGGAATCTTAGTGGGGGATTCTCTTGGTAATGTTGTTTTAGGATATGACACAACAATCCCTGTAACAGTAGAGGATATGATCCATCATGGAGCTGCAGTTGCAAGAGGTGCAAAGAATTCTTTAGTTGTAGTAGATATGCCATTCCTTTCTTATCAGACTTCCGTTTATGATGCGGTTGTAAATGCCGGAAAGATTATGAAAGAGACACAATGTGACTGTGTGAAATTAGAAGGTGGAAAGAGCGTATGTCCACAGATTAAGGCGATTACAGATGCTTCTATTCCAGTAATGGCACATATTGGACTGACTCCACAGTCTGTCAATGCATTTGGTGGATTTAAAGTACAGGGGAAAACATTAGAAGCTGCACAGCAGTTGATCGAAGATGCGAAAGCAGTAGAAGAAGCCGGGGCATTTGCGGTTGTTTTAGAGTGTGTTCCGGAAAAGCTTGCCCGTAAAGTAACAGAGGCAATTCATATTCCTACGATTGGAATTGGAGCAGGAGCAGGCTGCGATGGACAGATTCTTGTCTATGCAGATATGTTATCTATGTTTTCTGATTTTTCACCAAAGTTTGTAAGAAGTTTTGCAAATGTAGGAGAGATTATGTCACAGGCATTTAAAGATTATGATGCTGCAGTAAAAGACAGTTCTTTCCCGGCACAGGAACATACATTTAAGATAGATGAAGAAGTGTTAGATAAACTTTACTAAATACCGAGGTATTTTTTGATAAAAAGAAGGATAATAAGATCATGGAAAAAGTATATACAATAAAAGAAGTAAGAGAACAAGTAAAAGCATGGAAAAAAGAAGGTCTGAGTGTTGGATTGGTACCTACAATGGGATACCTTCATGAAGGACATGCCAGCCTGATTCAAAAAGCAGTAGAACAGAATGACAAAGTTGTAGTCAGTGTATTTTTAAATCCTACACAGTTTGGACCAACAGAGGATTTAGAGGCTTATCCAAGAGATTTTGAAGCGGACTGTAAACTCTGTGAGTCCATTGGAGCAGCTTTAGTATTTCATCCGGAACCATCTGAAATGTATGCATCCGATTTCTGCACTTGGGTAGATATGGATGTTCTGTCTAAAACATTGTGTGGAAAAAGCAGACCGATTCATTTCAGAGGAGTATGCACAGTTGTAAGTAAGCTCTTTAATATTGTGACACCGGATCGCGCATATTTTGGACAAAAAGATGCGCAGCAGCTGGCCATTATCCGTCGTATGGTAAGAGACTTAAATATGGATATTGAAATAGTAGGATGTCCGATTGTCCGCGAAGAAGATGGATTAGCAAAAAGCTCCAGAAATACTTATTTAAATGAAGAAGAAAGAAAAGCTGCTTTAATTTTAAGTAAGTCAGTTGCGCTTGGAAAGAAAATGGTAGCAGATGGAGAGACATCCGCTGCAGTAGTAAAAGAAGCGATGATTAAGAAAATCGAGTCTGAGCCAATGGCTAAGATTGATTATGTAGAAGCGGTAGATGGATTGTCCATGCAGCCAGTAGAAGAAATCAAAGCACCGGCACTGGTAGCTATGGCTGTTTATATCGGAAAAACGAGACTCATCGATAACTTTATCGTAGAAGAATAGTTATCGCTGTGTGTGGCTAAAGATTTTATCAGAGTTTATGTGAGATTATTTCGGAGGAATAAATATGCAGATTACAATGTTACAGGGAAAGATTCACAGAGCAACTGTTACACAGGCAGAGCTTGATTATGTAGGCAGTATCACAGTAGATGAGGATTTACTTGATGCAGCCGGAATTAAAGAATATCAGTTGGTTCAGATTGTGGATGTAAATAATGGAAATCGTTTTGAGACTTATACAATTGCCGGTGAAAGAGGCAGTGGAGTTATGTGTTTAAATGGTGCAGCAGCAAGATGTGTCAGTGTGCATGATAAGATTATTCTTATGGCATACGCACAGATGACTCCAGAAGAAGCCAAAGAAAATAAGCCGAATGTTGTATTTGTAGATGATGAGAATAAAATCAGTCGTGTTACAAATTACGAAAAACACGGTCGTTTATTCGACATGGAGAGGTTAGGATAAAAATGTTAAAAGGAAAAACTGTCGTTTTAGGGGTAACTGGAAGTATTGCAGCATATAAAATTGCAAGTCTTGCAAGTATGCTCGTAAAACAGCACTGCGATGTTCATGTAATTATGACAAAGAACGCAACGAACTTTATCAATCCAATCGCATTCGAGACATTAACAAATAATAAATGTCTGGTAGATACATTTGATAGAAACTTTCAGTTTCATGTAGCGCATGTTTCGTTAGCGCAAAAGGCTGACGTGATGATGATCGCCCCGGCATCTGCTAATATTATTGCGAAACTGGCACATGGGATTGCGGATGATATGTTAAGTACAACAGCTCTGGCTTGTAGTGCAAAGAAGATCATATCTCCGGCAATGAATGTCCATATGTTTGAAAATCCAATTGTACAGGACAATTTAAACATATTGAAAAAGTACGATATGGAAGTGGTAGAGCCAGCAGTAGGCTATCTTGCATGTGGAGATACCGGTGCAGGAAAGATGCCGGACCCGGAAGTTTTATTTGAATATATTCTAAGAGAAATTGCCTGCGAAAAAGATTTAAAAGGTAAGAAAATCATGGTGACTGCAGGACCAACACAGGAGGCGATTGATCCAGTACGTTATATCACCAATCATTCCACAGGAAAGATGGGATATGCGATTGCAAAAAGGGCAATGCTGCGTGGCGCGGATGTAACACTTATCTCCGGTCCGGTTGCATTAAATCCAGTTCCGTTCGTGAAGATGGTTTCTGTAGTTACAGCACAGGATATGTTTGAGGCAGTGAGTAACAGTTTTTCTGAACAGGATATTCTGATCAAGTCGGCGGCAGTTGCAGATTATCGCCCGGCTGTTGTCAGCGATGAGAAGGTAAAAAAGAAAGATGGCGATATGGCAATCGCTCTTGAACGAACAACCGATATTCTTGGTCATGTAGGAGAGAATAAAAAGCCGGAACAGATTATTTGTGGATTTTCCATGGAAACACAAAATATGCTTGAAAATTCCCGAAAGAAATTAAAGAAAAAACATCTTGATTTAATCGTAGCGAATAATTTAAAAGAAAAAGGTGCAGGTTTTGGAACAGACACCAACAGGGTTACACTTATTTCAGAAAAGGAAGAAAAAAGTCTGGAACTTATGTCAAAGGAAGAAGTGGCAGATGAGATTTTAGACTATATTCTTCAGATGAATCAGGTGAAATAAAGAATA
>OLQS01000792.1_pt1 | contig 20562 bp, 19 predicted proteins | sample 1672291 | NCBI WGS metagenome assembly OLQS01 (sample SAMEA3136668, study PRJEB25190) | human gut metagenome | biome: human gut; feature: human-associated habitat; material: faeces | place: Austria | collected 2013
TAGCACGGCTATGCGCTTCGAAGAGTGCAAACGGTCCCCGTAAGAATTCATTCCGGCCGGATTCCCCCTCCACGACTAACCTCCCACGGGGACAGAAGACTCAGCCGGCCCCCTCGCCACACCGGACATGGTCCGTTCCGGACGCGTCCTCCCAACCTCAGTTAAATCTTCATTAGATGCTTGACAATTGGGAAAAAATCATATATGATTAATATACCTATAGGGGGTATATGTAATGAAGGGAGATAATCTATGAAAACGGAAATATACAACATAGACGGAATGTCGTGTGCAGCCTGCAGCAGTGCGGTAGAGCGGGTGACCAGGCGTCTGGAAGGGGTGCAGGAAAGCAATGTCAATCTGACGACCGCTAAGATGACGATCACCTACGATGAAGCACTGGTGACTCAGGAGATGATAGAAGAGAAAGTGGATAAGGCTGGCTTTAAGGCGATGCTGGTTCCCGACGAACAAGATAGAATGGCGGAAGAGGAGGAGACGTTTGCCAGGCAGGAGGAAGCGCTTAAAGCCGGCAGAAAGAGGCTGATTGTGGCAATCTGTTTTGCGGTGCCGCTTTTATATATTTCGATGGGACATATGGTGCCGTTCCCTATGCCGGTGCCGGATATCATCGATATGCATGCAAGCCCGTTGAATTTCGCCCTGATTCAGATGATTTTAACGGTTCCTGTATTAATTTGCGGAAAGAAATTTTATCTGGTGGGACTTCGGGCATTGTTTAAAGGCAATCCTAACATGGATTCCCTGGTGGCAATCGGTACCGGAAGTGCATTTATATACAGTTTGGTAATGACGTTTAAGGCGTTCAGCGACCCGATGGCCGTCCACTCCCTGTACTATGAATCGGCAGCGGTGGTGGTAACCCTGGTAATGCTGGGTAAATATATGGAGGGAAGAAGCAAGGGAAAAACTTCCGAAGCCATTAGAAAACTGATGGAGCTGGCTCCTGATACGGCGATTCTGTACGAAAACGGTGAGGAGCGCGAGGTGGAAACCTCTTCGGTGAAGGCTGGCGATCATATCCTGATCAAACCGGGCAACAGAATCCCTCTTGATGGCACTATTGTAAAGGGAAGCAGCAGCGTGGATGAGTCCATGCTGACCGGTGAGAGCATTCCGGTCGAAAAGAGCGTGGGAGACAGTCTGATAGGCGGAAGCATGAATTATAACGGCGCCATGGAAGCGGAGGTCACCCATGTAGGCGGTGATACCACTCTGGCCAGAATCGTGAAGATGATGGAGGATGCCCAGGGCAGAAAAGCGCCGATATCGAAGCTGGCGGACCGTGTGGCCGGGGTTTTTGTTCCTGCTGTCATGGGCATAGCGATTGCAGCGGCTCTTTTATGGCTTGTTGCCGGTGGAAAAGACATGGCCTTTGTACTGACTATATTTGTGGCCGTCCTCGTCATTGCCTGCCCCTGCGCACTCGGACTCGCGACACCGACGGCCATCATGGTGGGAACCGGCGTCGGGGCCAGCCACGGTATACTGATTAAGAGCGGGGAGGCGCTGGAAATTGGTCACAAAGTAGATACCGTTGTTCTGGATAAGACGGGAACAATTACGGAGGGTAAACCAAAGGTCACGGATATTTTTGCGGAACAGGGCTGGAAACCGTCGGAGCTGCTTCGCGTTGCCGCCAGCTGCGAACAGATGTCGGAGCATCCGCTGGGAGAAGCAATTGTGGCGGAGGCCAGGGAGAAGAGCCTGTCACTTGCAAGGCCTGAGGAATTTGAAAGTATTACCGGATCCGGTATTAAGGCCGTCCTGGAGGGGCATGAAATCCGGATCGGCAATATCAGAATGCTGGAAGCCCTCGCAGCCTCCGGTGAAACGCAGAGCGGAGGGCAGTCAGATATTTCGGCCCTCACGAATCAGGCTGGAATCTATGCGGAACAGGGAAAGACACCGATGTTTATCCTTGTGGATGGAATAATGGCCGGAATCATCTGTGTGGCCGACACAATAAAAGAAAGCAGCATACATGCAATTGATAAGTTAAAGAGCCTGGGGCTGGAAGTATATATGCTCACCGGTGATAACCGCAAAACGGCTGAATATATTGCACATGAAGCACATATTGACAATGTGATAGCGGAGGTGCTGCCGGGTGATAAAGCGGGAACTGTGGCAGACTTGCAAAGTCAGGGGAAAACAGTTATGATGGTAGGAGACGGCATAAATGACGCTCCTGCGCTGGTGCAGGCTGATGTGGGAACGGCAATCGGTTCGGGAAGTGATATTGCCCTTGAATCGGGTGACATCGTATTGATGAAATCTGATTTGATGGATGTCTACAGAGCGGTGAAATTAAGCCGCGCCACAATCCGGAATATTAAGCAGAACCTTTTCTGGGCGTTCTTCTATAATTCGCTGGGAATACCGGTGGCCGCCGGTGTGCTGTATCTGTTTGGAGGACCGCTTTTAAGCCCGATGCTGGGAGGCTTTGCAATGTCCTTAAGTTCGGTCTGCGTAGTATCAAACGCATTGCGTCTAAAAGGACTGAAACTTGATTAAATTCAGGCTCAGCTGACGGAGCGGGAAGCAAAATAGAATAAAAACTGTATAAAGGGGGAACGGGATGAGCTGTTGTGGAAACGAGGAGAGGCATAAGCACAGGAACCTGACCGAAGAAAAGGATTTATTAAAAAGGCTTAACAGAATTGAGGGGCAGGTGCGTGGCATTAAGGCCATGGTGGAAGATGAGCGCTACTGCGTTGATATTCTGAACCAGGTTTCTGCCGTCCAGGCAGCTTTAAACGGCTTTTCCAGGGTGCTGTTGTCAAATCATATAAAGACGTGTGTGATAGATGAGATTGAGGCGGGAAATGCAGAAGAAACGGTGGAAGAGCTGTGCAGGACAATCCAGAAGCTGATGAAATAATAAGAATTTGTAAAGGAGATAAAAATAATGAAAAAATTTAAATGCGAAGAAATTATGTGCGGCAACTGTGTAAGCCGGATTGACAAGGCCCTTACTGCGGCGGAGATTGAGCATCAGGTAGATTTGAATTCAAAAACAGTCACAATTGAGGGATGTGAACACTGTGAAAAGAAGGCAGTGGAGATCCTGGACGATTTAGGATTTTCGGCAGTGGAAGTTTAAGCCGCAGTGCGAGCCTCCGCGGAGCGGTTTTTATTGATGACGGTAACCTGTGCACGGAGCGTGCCGCTTATCGTTTAACAGGAGAAAATTCCTGCTAAAAAAAATCTGCGTATATCTGCGCTGGAATTTGTGACAGATATACGCAGACCAACCTTCCAATATGACTTAAAACCTTGCTGCAGCGGTGAAAAATGAGGCAGTTAAGGAATTGTATTAATTGCATGAAAAATTTTTTGAATTTTTCTCAGGAAATGGTTGACATTTCCTGATATTTATATTATACTACCAAAGGTATCGAGGCGTGGCTCAGTTTGGTAGAGCGCTGCGTTCGGGACGCAGAGGTCGCGTGTTCGAATCACGTCGCCTCGATTACACCTCAGTATGGCCTGTTGGTCAAGCGGTCAAGACGACGCCCTCTCACGGCGTAAACCCGGGTTCGATTCCCGGACAGGTCATTTTAGAATCTGCTTTGGAGTGAATCCAGAGCATTTTTTAAACGCTTCCGTGGCTCAGTTGGTAGAGCAACGCATTCGTAATGCGTAGGTCGCCGGTTCGAGTCCGGCCGGGAGCTGTATGGTAAGAAGTCGAAATTCCTTGTAAAAGCAAGGGGTTTCGGCTTTTTTGTTGGTAGCGGTGACCCGTGCGCGGAGCGTGCAGGTTATCGTTTTTGGCGCCCCCTAATTGATGGTGGTTCGCACTATGGACGATTTCGATTTTCATGTCAATAAAAAGATTTCAAAAGATGAACTGCATAAAATGACTAAGGAGATTATTGATTTAAAACAGGAAAAGCAGTAGAAAACACATCTACATAATTCTATGGTCATATACTCCATTTATCGGGGGCTTGTCATTACGACAGTCCTCGTATTGAAGAAATATAATTGGAGTGGCAGCCTCATGTCCGTCCATCAGTTAACTGTATTTGCATTGGACATTCATAAAACAAGGGCAGAAGAAAAAATATTTCAACTGCCCGTTTTTTCACTGTTCTGTTTTATTTCTGTATCATCCATATGTAATTAACAAAGTATATTAATGCACCAGATTACAAACGGCTGATAAAACACATCAATTAAAAAGGCTCCTACAATCGGCACTATGATAAGCGCTTTACGTGATACCCCATACTTGGTATGAATGGTTGTCATATTGGCTACGGCCGTTGGTGTTGAACCGAGATCATGACCGATAAGTCCTGCCGACATAACGGCAGCATCGTAGTTTTTCCCAAGAATACGGAATACAACAAAATAAGTGAGAAGCAGCAGTATGACAGTCTGCGTGCAAAGGACGATTAACAGCGGCAGCGCTAATTCGGCCAATTCCCACAGCTTGAGCGTCAGCAGCGCCATGGACAGGTACAAGCCCAGACTGATATCACCGACCCGATCATTGAATTCAATGCTGAAATTGTAAAAATGAAACTTTTCATTTAAGTTTCGGACCAAGACGGCGAAGAACATGGCTCCGACATAGGTGGGGATAGCCATGCCGATTAAACCGCCTAAATAACCGACAATCATGGAGCCCATTGTCATACAGAGCATCAGTGCGGTAAGATTTTTCATGGTGTTGGCATAATCCATTTCGACATGCTGTGCACCGGCGTCATATCCGGAGGTATCAATTTGGAAACCATCATCATTATCGGGCGTCAGATTATAACGTTCTATCAGCCGTCTGCCCAGAGGACCGCCGACGAGGCTGGCGACGATTAATCCAAAGGTAGCGGAAGCCAAACCGACCAGACTGGCTCCGGGGTACCCCATGGCTTCCAGAGTCTGTCCATAGGCGGCAGCGCCTCCATGCCCGCCAACCAGTGCAACAGGACCGGAGACAATACCGTACGCGGCGTCAAGTCCAAGAACCGGTCCAAGAAACACACCGATACCAGTCTGGAGGACAGTGATCAGTACATTTACAAACCAGTAGATAAATAAAAGCTTGCCGCCTGTTAAAAGAACTTTCAGGCTGGCCCCGAGGCCGACAGTTGTGAAAAAGGCCAACATAAATACTGTCTGTAAAGAGGCGTTGAATACCAGATTTATTCTACCGCTCATGAAGAATAAACAGTTTAGAAAAACGAAAAGAAATCCGCCGATTACAGGTGCCGGAATACAAAATTTTTCCAGAAAATAAACTTTGCTTTTAATCCAGTAACCAATCAACAGCAGGATTGCCCCCAGGGTCATTGTACCGACGCTGTCAAATGACAAAGTGAAAATTGAATCTGCAAGCTGCATTTCCATAAATACTACCTCCTTTTTTCTGTCGAATTAGATAAGAATTTCTACTATATTTAGTTAAATTATATCGATTTTATTTGATTCTGCAAGACGAAATGCGTGAAAATTCTGTAAATATTTTAATGTTATTTTATTTGTGCTAATTTTTTGAAAAAAATAAAAAGATAAAAGAGGTGCTCTGCACCCGGTCCATATTACAAAAAAACGGTTCTCATTTTCATGAAAGGGAATAAAATGCAGAATAAAAAACAAAATATATTTGAGGAGAACTGAAACGAGAAGTGAACCAAGGCGGGATTGGGATGAGGAGGTGAAAAATATAAATGATAAAATTTATGAATTTGATGCTGTAATTCAGAAAGTACCCGATATTGACGGAGCCTATGTAAATATTCCTTTTGATGTGAAGAAAGAGTTCGGCAAGGGAAGAGTAAAGGTGCATGTGGATTTTGACGGGACAGCCTACGAAGGAAGCATTGTCAGAATGGGAACTCCTGGCCATATTTTGGGGGTGAGAAAGGACATCCGTGCTTTGATTGGAAAACAGCCGGGAGATACCGTCCATGTGGTCATGAGAGAACGGTAGTACCTGACAGTCACATATCTGCTCAATATGGGAAGGAAGGGCGGTCAAATACCGCCCATGCCGTCACGGGAGCGGCACTCTTTTGGGAGCTTATCCGGTCTCAGACCCTTGAAGACCGGCTGCCGCATACCGCCATTTGCCGTGTACTCCATAAATTTTACGACACAAACCAATTGAGGTTCAATCCAGATCGCATTTTCATTACCATGCGGAGGTGCAAAAAGAGGGGAGGGGATCTGTGGCACTTCTTTAATACGCTGAAAATTTTCCCCTCCGACACCGAGAGTTACATGACCTTTATAGATAAGCTGCTCATGCTCATACTGTCCCAGAACAACACTTATCATATTATTGTCCTTAAATATATATCCGCAGACTACAAAATCATCGTCTATCAGGTTTTTTATTTTGATCCAGTCCTTCGTTCTTTTACCTTCTATATAAAAACTGTCTTTTCTTTTGGCGACAATGCCTTCCATGTCCTGTTGTTTGGCGAGTGTGTAAAATGCCATACCCTGGCCCTCGATGTATTTGGATAAGGCCATTCGTGCTGTTTCCTCACCTACCGCTTTGGAAAGATATACTTTGCGCTCCATAAGCGGCAGCAATGTTAAATCCCTGTCTTTGTAATATAAAATATCGAAAGGTATAAAGCTGGCAGGATATTGTTTTGAAAGCAACTCAATTTTAAACGGATTAGACATCAGACTGCGTTTCTGTATTTCAAAGTACTCAGATTTGCCGTTTTTTAAAATGATTAACTCACCGTCTAATATACATCTGGCTTTAACCTGCTTGTGTAGATGAGTAAGCTCAGGTACTTTAGAAAGCACTTTAAGATTTCGTTTATTCCGGAGCTCCGTACCGGTCTTTGGATCCAGATAGGCAATGCAGCGCTCGCCGTCCCATTTCAATTCATAGATATAGTCTGCGCTGTCAAATGCATCCCCGCTGGCGCCGATAAGCATCGGATGTATCACTTTTGCATCGAAATCAATCATGCTGTTGCTGCCTTCTTCCGTCCGCGCGGCTTCTTCGGGGGCGTGGTGCCTTCAATCTGCTGCAGAGAGGCCTGCAGCGCTTCCATAATATTGATTACGTTGCTTTCCTGCTCAGCCGGTGTCTGAACAATTTCCTGTCCATTGATTTTTGCTTCTATAATTTCTCTGAGACGAACCTGATACTCATTATGGTACAGCTGTGGTTCAAATTCTTTATCCATCGATCCAATCAGCATTTTCGCCATATTAAGCTCAGCCTCGTTCAGTTCCGGATGTGCTGCTTCCTTTGGTATTTCTTTAACTTCATCATAGAAAAAGAGTGTTTCGGCCAAGATACCTTTCTCGGTCGGAATCAGACAAAGGAGTTTTTCGCTCTGTCCCATTACTGTTTTTGCAATTGCCACTTTTCCTTCATCGAACATGGCCTGGCGCAGTAATTCATATGCTTTATCACCTCCGGCCTCGACGACTGCATGATAGGTTTTGTCAAAAAAGATGGGACGGATGTTTTTTAAATCAGTAAAATGCAGGATCTGGATTGTCTTGTCTTTTTCCGTCTTTGCCTTTTCGAAATCAGCGTCCGTCATTGTAACGTATTGCCCGGGAGCAAATTCAAATCCTTTCACAATATCCTGAAAGCCGACTTCTTTTCCGCAGTTGGCACAGACCTTTTTGTATTTGACACGTGAACCGTCTTCTTTGCACAATTGATTGAAATGTATATCATTATCCTGTGTGGCGGTGTGGAGCGCCACCGGAATGTGAACCAGGCCAAAACTGATTGCCCCTTTATGCGTAGCTGCCATATGCTTGTTTTACTCCTTTTTTACCTTAGTATATACAATTTCTCCTCAACAATCCAAATTAGCCTGATATATTGATTAATCATACTGATTCTTTCACAGCATTCATAAGATAGAATGAAAACAGGGTCCGCCGAAGCGGATTTCTAAGCTTTGGCAAACAGAGGAGGTTTTTTTATTCACAGAATATTGGATGAGAATTTTTTTGATATGGTAGTTAATAACTCGTTATCTGTTCCAATGGAAAGTGATGCAGGTACTACACGGTTGAATGACAGATATTCTGTCATACATCTGCCTGGCAGCGAATTCAGCATGTGCGGCCTGGGAACATATCCCTACCACACATTCCCAGGTATTTATACCTTGAATTCCAATATAAGTCTGGAACAGAGCGGAATTAATGTAGTCAGGAACAACCCGAACTTATCGCTCTTCGGGCAGGGCATCCTGATTGGAATCGTGGACACGGGAATTGAATACAGGCATGAGGCATTTTTGAATCCGGATGGTTCTACCAGATTATTCTCCATTTGGGATCAAACGATAACGGATGGTGAGCCTCCGGCGGGATTTACCTTTGGAACGGAATACAATAAAACAATGATTAACATGGCCTTAAGAACACAGGAGCCTCTTGCCGTTGTACCAAGTATTGATGAGTTGGGACATGGAACAATGCTGGCGGGAATTGCGGCAGGCAGCAGGAGGGAAACGGATAATTTCAGCGGGGTGGCTCCGGAAGCAGAACTGATTGTGGTAAAGCTGCCGTTGGCGAAGCAGCTTAACCGAAAAATATTCAGCATTCCGTCTGATACTGTCTGCTATCAGGAATCAAACATTATCATTGGAATTGAATATGTATTATCAATTGCCCAACGTCTGAACAGACCGTTACTCATCTGTATAGGTATGGGCTCCTCCCAAAGTTCCCATGACGGTCTTGGTCTCTTTGCCGGTACTTTAAATCAACTGTCGGCATTGCCGAGAATCGGATGCTGTGTGGCGGCAGGCAATGAAGGAAATCTCAGCAGACATTATCACGGAACTTTTACCGATCAGATCATGGCGAGAACATTTGAATTAAGAGTAGGAGAAAAAGACAAAAACTTTTTTATGGAAATATGGCAGAGGTCACCCAGCCGGTTAATGATAGGAATCAGTGCGCCCACCGGTGAAACATTTCATGCAATAATGCCCGGCTTCAGTGAATGCAGGGAATATAAATTTTTATTCAATCCGACAAAAATTTATATCAACAATATTATTGTTGAGGAAGAGTCAGGGGATCAGTTGATTTTAATAAGGTTCAATGATGCCGTCAATGGGATATGGACAATACGGGTTAACAATATTGAGACAATAGCAGGAGATTTTAATGCCTGGCTGCCGGCCGGTAATATTATTTCTAAGGATACTTATTTTCTTGAACCGGACCCTGACAATACAATAACATCTCCCGGCAACGCACGTAATCCGATGACGGTGACGGCCTATAATCAAATTAATAACGGTATACTGCCGGAATCCGGAAGGGGGTATACGACAAGCGGCTTGGTTGAACCGGATATTGCTGCTCCTGGCTTTGCCCTGTCATGTCCGACTATTGCCGGTACGAATACGTATGGTTCGGTAACTGGCACGGGGGCGGCGGCCGCACATGCGGCGGGAGCGGCGGCTCTTCTTATGGAATGGGCGGTATTGAGGGGAAATTATACTACAATTACAGGGAGAGATATTAACCGGCTGTTTATCCGCGGGGCAATTCGTGATAAAGCAGTTGTATATCCGAATAATGTGTGGGGATACGGAAGGCTGGACCTTATGGGGGTATTGAGCAGTCTGGTATAAGGACAATGTTAAGGAGATAGGACTGACAGAAGCGCCGGCTTAAAATACCAGCGCTTCCAAGTAACTCAAAGAAAATTAATTTTTGTAGCGTAAGCCTCGCCATTAAGCGGTTTATAAATATCTACGACGGCAAAACGAGTCGGCAGTTCCTCCCGTTTTGGTTCAGCTATCGTGATAAAACGGTAGTTTGTTCCGTTGACAATCTGTTTGGCAACAGCAACTGGATTATAAAAGTAATTTTCATGTTGCCCTATGGCATTGTAAAAAATAAAGGAGTCATAGGGCGTGAGGTATGACTGATAAGTCCAGCCTCCTGGCATAATTACACCTCGAACAGCAAAGTTAATGTATTGTATGCATATTTGGACCGCCGTGTACCAGGGGGATTCTGCACATAAATAAGTTGAACTTTTTCTCAAAATCATGGATAATAGGAATAACGGAAGGCTTTAAGGAGGAACAGCATATGAATTTGCAGTGGCTGTACTATTTCAATACAATTGCAGAACTGGAACACTACACGCGGGCGGCAGAAAGACTTCATGTCAGCCAGTCTAATTTAAGTCATGCCATTAAAGAGCTGGAAGAGGAATTAGGCGCAGAGCTGTTCGAGAGAAAAGGCCGGAATATCAAATTGACAAAGTATGGTGAAATATTTCACCCTTATGTTCAGAAGACGATTAGTTCTCTGGAGGAAGGGATTTCAACCTTAAAAGAATATATTGATCCCAATGTGGGGACGATTGTTTTGGCAGGCTTCCAGTCGGTCGCCCAGTTTGCAACGGATCTCATGGTCCGCTATCAGTCGGATACAAACCGTCTGGAAGTGCAGTTCCAATACAGCCAGGAAATCTGGAAGGGAATTCAAAGCAAGCTGCTGGACGGCTCCGTCGATCTGATTATTGGAACAAGGCTCAGCTATCCCCAGATAGATGCCGCGTACATCGGCACGCATCCTTTGATGGTGCTGATACCGGAGGGACATGAGCTGGCGTCGGGGGACAGTGTGGATTTAAGGAAACTGGACGGTGAAAATTTTATTGCCTTTGACACCAATGCCCAGCTGCGCGGACAGCTTGACAATCTGTTTAAAGAGATAGGAATTTGTCCGTGTATCGTATCCGAAACTCCAAATGATCAGATTATTTACGGCCTGGTCGCAGCCAGAAGGGGAATCTCAATTGTGCCGTATCCGCTTTCCGGAGCGCCTTATAATACGAAAATCCTCCCAATAGCCAATGATATTCCACAGCGCAGGCTTTACCTGCAGTGGAATAAAGAACGCTATATTCCGCCGGCGGCGAAGTATTTCAGGGACTACATTATCCGCAGCGGCGAGGTGTTCGACCAGTACCTGGAGCATCATGGGATGATGATTCATTAAAATAATGTTCACCGTTTTCATCCATTCTCCAGTCAGATGAAATCAGTTCGATGCGGTCAGAAGCTCACCCTGGAGAAGAGCATGCATACTGCTGAACAATCAGATTCCTGACTTTCTGCACCGCCGGAGTCAGCGGCCGGCTGCGGTCCCAGGAAAGATAAACTGTCCTGAGAAATTCCTTTCCCTTATCATCGATGGGAACCATGCGGACGCGTTCCGTCTTCATTGCAGGAACCTCGGGGAGGATCGAGACACCAAATTTGAGAGACACATACTGGAGGGCGGCATTGCACTCCCGCACTTCAAACACGACTTTTGGAATAACGCCGCGCTTTGTAAACACCTGATCAAGCTGTCTTCGCAGGCTGCTTGCCTTGTCGAGCATCACCAGTGGTTCCCTGGCGAAATCCTCAAAGGTAACGGAAGAACGCTCAGAGAGAGGATGCTCAAAGGGAACGGCCAGATAGAGAGGTTGTTTCATAATGGTGATGGAATCAGCCCATTCATCCCGGTGCGTACAAAATGCCAAATCCAGCTTACCGCTTTTAAGCAGTGTAAAAATGTCAAAGGAAGTATCCTCGGTAAAATGAAAACGAATCTGTTTATTCTCCGGGAGACGGTATACTTCTTCAACCATGGAGGGGATCAGGGAGGAGGAGATGGAATGGAAATAACCGAGACGGACAACCAGCGGGGCAGTTCCCGCCATCTGCTTCAGTGTGTTGGTTCCCTCCTCCATCAGCATCAGGGATTTCTGGACATAGGGGAGAAATCTCTCACCATAATCCGTAAGACAGATTTTCCGGTTCTGTTTTTCAAACAGCTTGACCCCGAGTTCCTTTTCCAATTCATTAATGGAGTAACTGAGGCTGGGCTGGGCAATGTGAAGTTCTTCAGCCGCGTGGGTGTAATGCAGCACGCGGGCAAGAGTCTCAAAATATTGTAATTGAAGCAGAGTCATGATGACACCATCCTTTTTCAATCTATCACGCTTTCGTGAAACCGTACTCATAGTATATCATAAGCCGCAACGGATTTCTACAAAAAACCGCCCTGTGTTCCGGCCTCCATAGAAGCTTTCTATGAAAATAAGAGAAATACGGTATTGGACTTTTTGGCCTGTGTCCATTATAATAAACCGGCAGGGTGCAGAGCAGAGAGAAGCTCTGCGCCCTGTTTGCGAAATATGGCATATTATAAAAGGAGAAAGAGAGAATGCTGCAATTTCACGGAAATGAGAATTATATTGCTTCGGATGAACTGATCCGCAGCGTCAACATAGCTGCTGCGCTTAAGAAGCCGCTGCTGTTAAAAGGGGAGCCGGGAACTGGAAAAACCATGCTTGCGGAGGCGATTGCAAAATCCCTTGGAATGGAGCTTTTGATTTGGAACATCAAATCCACAACAAAGGCGCAGGACGGGCTGTATGTTTACGACACGGTTCAGCGTCTTTACGACAGCCAGTTCGGCGAGGAAGGCGTAAACGACATTGCAAAGTATATCCGTCTGGGAAAACTCGGTGAGGCGTTTAAAAGCAGCAGACAGGCGGTTCTCCTGATAGATGAAATAGATAAAGCGGATTTGGAATTTCCCAATGATCTTTTGTGGGAGTTAGATCAGATGGAATTTTATATCCCGGAGACGGGGGAGACCGTAAAAGCAAAGGTCCGTCCCATCGTGATCATTACATCCAATGCGGAAAAGGAGCTGCCGGATGCCTTCCTGCGCCGCTGTATCTTCCATTATATTGCGTTTCCGGATGCGCCGATGATGGAGCGGATTATCAAAGCCCATTACCCAGGGCTTGAGGAAACGCTGATTGGGGGAGTTTTGGACGCCTTCTACCGGATACGGGAGCTTAAAGGACTCCAGAAGAAGCCGGGAACTTCGGAGATACTGGACTGGATTCAGGCTCTGAATATCGGAGGCATTCCTGTGGAGGTCCTTGAACAGGAAATTCCCTTTGCCGGCGTTCTTTTGAAGAAAACGGATGATTTAAAACAAGTGGAGAACCAATATGTTCACTGATTTTTTATATATTTTGCGCGGGTACGGGATGAAGACCAGCCTGAATGAATGGACCGGCCTGATGGATGCGCTGGATTTAAATCTGAATGAGGCCAGCCTGACGGAATTTTACCATATGGCAAGGGCGATCCTGGTAAAAAAAGAATCGGACTATGACAGGTTCGACCAGGCGTTTCTGGAGTATTTTAAAAATGTTAAGGAACAGGACTGTCTGCCTGAGGCGCTGCAACGCTGGCTGTCGAAGGCGATGACGCAGACGCCCTTTGACCGGGAAGAGGCAGACGCGCAGTGGGGAAAAAAGAATATAGAAGAAATCCGACGTCTGATGGAGCAGAGGCTGGCTGAACAAAAGGAACAGCACCACGGCGGAAATAAGTGGATCGGAACAGGTGGAACCACGGCGTTCGGTCACTCCGGGTATGCGCAGAAAGGCATCCGGGTGCATGGAAGCGGGATGAGCAGAAGCGCGCTCAAAGTGGCGGGAGAGCGCAATTACCGTGACTTCCGGGAGGATAAAGTCCTCCAGCTCAGGCAGTTCCAGATAGCCCTGCGCAAGCTCAGGCTGCTTTCCAGCAAAGATGACGGGGCCAGGACAGAACTGAATGTGACGAAAACAATAGAGAAGACATGTGACCGGGGCGGACGGCTGGAGCTTGTCTTGGAGAGACCGAGAAAGAACCAGACGAAGCTTCTGCTGTTAATGGACAGCGGCGGCTCCATGTGGGCCTATGCCGAGCTGTGTAACCGGCTGTTTCAGGCCGTGAACCAGGCGTCCCAGTTTAAGGACTTAAAAATTTACTATTTCCATAACTGTTTTTATGATCAGTTATTTACAGCACCGCAATGTAAGTGGGAGGACAAGGTTTCCACTGAATGGGTGCTCCATAACCTGAAGCCGGAATACAAGGTGATTGTCGTGGGAGATGCGACTATGGGACCGGCGGAGCTGCTGGAGCCTGGCGGTACTCTGGACTACGACCATGAGAATGATAAGGCCGGAATAGACTGGATCAAGACATTAAAGAAACGCTTTACGTCTGCAGTCTGGCTGAATCCGCTGCACGAAAAGCTTTGGGATTATGATGCATCTACCCGTACAATTCAAATAATAAGAGAGCAGTTTCCGATGTTCCCGCTGACGGTCCAGGGCCTGGAGGCGGCTATAAAAGAGCTGAGAAAAGGAGAGGCGTAATGCCTCTCCTTTTTTTGAAGACGGTGATCTGTCCACGGCCTTCGGTCTTCTATGCAAGACTGTTTATAAAAGAAGAAAGAAGATCGGCAGGGAGCTGTCCCGGCGCGGAGGCCTTGCCTGCGGTGCCGAAGGTGATGGCGGATCCGAATACACTTCCGCATACCCTGCTGATAATTCCCTGGCGCCCCATGGACATGGTGATAACAGGCGTCTCCTTATGTTCTTCGCGCATGGTGAGAGTGGCGTCCAGAAGTGTGAGGACATCCCGCTCATTCTGCGGCATAACGGCATATTTGGCGATATCGGCTCCCAGATGCTGCATCTGGCAGAGACGGCTCACAATTGTCTCCTTCGATGGCGTCGAGGTGGTGCTGTGGCGGGAAGCTATAATTTTCATCCCGGCGCGGTGGGCTGCCTCCACAAGAGTTGTCATCGTATCGTCCCCTTTGGACAGCTCAACGTCAATCAGATCCATAAGGCCGGTCTCTATGACGTCAAGATTCATTGCAATATATTCTTCCGTTTCCATGCCCGCCATTCCGCCCTCCGAATCAGTGCGGAGCGTGAACAGAATCGGAGTATCCCCTAACTGGTCGCGAAGATAAGCCATGGCCTGAAATCGTACCTGCGGATTTTCAATATTCTGATAAAAATCCGCACGCCATTCAACAAAATCGAAGGGGGCACTTTTCATCGCTTTGACGGACTGTTTAAGTCCTTTCAAATCCGTATCCGTGAGCGGAATGCATATTTTAGGGATTCCTTCTCCGAACACTACGTTTCTGATCTTTACGGCTTTCATAGCATATTCTCCTTATACACGGTGCGCTTTGCTGCGCTCAACCGTTACCAAATTAAAGGTTTTTCTAAATGTTTTGTTACAGTATAAAAGCTTAGTCCGGTAATGTCAAGAGTTTTTTACTTTAAACTACTAAAATTTAAAGCAATAAAGCGATGACATGCTGCATGCAGTAAATTCCACAGTTTTTTATAACATCTTAATTCCCTTATAGGTTTACTTTTACCGGTTTAACGGCTGCGGTGCTAGGATAAAACGGTAAGGAGGAATGGTTTATGACTTGTATTATTCAGACATTTTACAATTTTGAATTAAGATTTGATTCGGCAGTCAAGCTTTTTGCCCGCTTTCATCCGTATCTGTTTATTGTCTGTGCATTTATCGGGATACCCGTTTTTATCCTTGGCATGGTGTTTTCCCTGACCGCGGCATTTATGCTGCCGGCGGCCTGCCTGTTCGGATGGTGCTGAGGAGCCTGAAGATGCATCCTAATACAATCTTTATACGAATCCGGCCGGGCTAACACAATTTTTATAACACAGGTGCTAGAATCTGTTTTATAAAAATCATCGGAGCCTGTAATAAGCTGCGACCCGGTGAAACTAAAGGAGGAAATGAGATGATGGATATTTGCATGATCGGTATTATTATAGTGAGCTGTGCGCTCATGAAACTGCTGATTGACTGGTGTGAGTCACAGGTTGGCCCGGGAGAGCGAAAATGAGAATTCAGGAGCTTGAGCGGTAAACGCCGGATGCGCTGAATGGAAAAGGAGTGGATCATATGATAGTTTTGGGCATTATCATTGCAGGGCTTGCCGCGTATCTTGTATACGCGCTTGTGTATCCTGAAAAGCTGTAGTTAAAGACTCACGAGGAGGAAGATAATAATGTTTCAGATATTAATAACATTGCTTATTTACATGGTTCTGGTGATTCCGATCGGCATTTACCTGTACCATGTGGCAACAAAACAGAGAACATTTGTGGATCCTGTATTTGACCGGATTGACGGTATGATTTACAGGATCTGCCGCATTAACAGAGAGGATATGCACTGGAAAACCTACGCATTAAACCTTCTGATGACAAATGCGGTTATGATACTGATAGGATATCTGGTTTTGAGGCTCCAGGGACTTTTGTTCCTAAACCCCAACGGGATAGCATCGATGGAGGAGAGCCTGTCCTTCAATACCATTATATCCTTTATGACAAATACAAACCTGCAGCACTATTCCGGTGAATCAGGCCTGTCCTATCTCAGCCAGACGGCGGTTATTATTTTTATGATGTTTACCTCCGCCGCTACCGGATATGCCGCCTGCATGGCTTTCTGCCGGGGAATTGCCGGAAGGCCGATGGGGAATTTTTATGAGGATATGGTGAGAAATACAACAAGAATCCTGATCCCCCTCTCTTTTATTGCAGGAATGCTTCTTATCTGGCAGGGTACGCCCCAGAATTTCCACGCGAATTTTACGGTTTCGACGCTGGAAGGTAAATGGCAGGACATTGCTGCCGGACCGATTGCAGCGCTTGAGGCTATCAAACATGTGGGAACAAACGGAGGCGGCTTTTTGGGAGCCAACTCGTCGACGCCGTTAGAGAACCCGACGATTATTTCCAATCTCGTGGAGCTGTACTCCATGATGATTTTACCGGGCGCCTGTGTCATCGCATTTGGCAATATGATTGCGGACAAACGGAAAAAAGAAGGGAAAAAATCGCTCTTCGGCAGACAGGGCAGAACAGTCTTTGCCGCCATGGCAATTATTTTTCTGATTGGAGTTACGGTATGTTTCGCGGCGGAGAGTGCCGGCAACCCGGTTCTTGCCGGAATCGGACTGAATCAGGATATGGGATCCTATGAGGGGAAAGAGGTACGATTTGGAATTGCCCAGTCGGCGCTTTTTACAACGACAACAACCTCCTTTACCACCGGTACGGTCAATAACATGCATGACTCCCTGACGCCGCTCGGCGGTCTTGTGCCTCTGTTACATATGATGTTAAACTGCGTGTTCGGCGGCAAGGGTGTCGGGCTGATGAATATGGTAATGTACGTCATTTTAGCCGTATTTATCTGCGGCCTTATGATAGGGCGGACCCCGGAATATCTGGGAAAGAAGATTGAAGGAAAAGAAATGAAGCTGGTGGCGGTCTGCCTGATTATCCACCCCCTTCTGATACTTGGCTTTTCCGCATTGGCCGTATCCACGGCAGGCGGTTTGGCGGGAATCACAAATCCGGGATTCCATGGATTGTCCCAGGTGCTTTACGAGTACAGTTCTTCCGCGGCAAACAATGGTTCAGGCTTTGAGGGTCTTGCAGACAACTCGGTTTTCTGGAACCTTACGGCGGGGATTGCAATGTACTTCGGGCGGTTCCCGGCAATTATACTGCAGTTGGCAATCGCCGGAAGCATTTTCGCAAAACGCAGGGTGAACGAGACGGTCGGTACGTTAAGAACGGATAATGTGGTATTTACACTGATTCTTGTCTTTGTTGTATATATTTTTGCGGCGCTGACGTTCTTCCCGGCACTCGCACTGGGACCGGTTGCAGAACATCTGACAATATGGTTCCCGGGATTAAGTTAGCTTAAGGAGGCAGAAGTGATGTCGAGAAAGAAACAGCAGACAACTAAATTTATTACAAAAGATATATTGAAAAGCTCGGTAATCGGGGCATTTAAAAAACTGGATCCCAGGTATATGCTTAAGAATCCTGTTATGTTCGTGGTGGAGGTTGGTTTTGTCATTACATTTGTACTGTGTTTCATGCCAAACCTGTTCGGGGATGTGACCGCATCCGGTGGAATCTCTAAAGGAGCCTTAAGAACCTATAATATTATTGTGACGTTGATACTTTTCATAACCGTATTGTTTGCCAACTTTGCGGAGTCGGTTGCTGAGGGGCGCGGTAAGGCCCAGGCTGAGACGCTGAAGAAAACAAAGAAGGATACGGTGGCCCATCTTGTTTTACCGGATGGCTCTGAGCGGGATATACCCGCCTGCGATCTTAAAAAGGGCGATGTGGTGATTGTGAGAATCAATGAACTGATTCCCAACGACGGAGAAGTAGTTGAGGGAATCGCATCGGTCGATGAATCGGCCATCACCGGAGAATCGGCGCCGGTTACCCGTGAATCGGGCGGAGATTTTTCGTCGGTCACAGGAGGAACGACAGTTGTATCGGACTGGCTGAAGGTACAGATTGCGGCTGAGCCGGGTGAGTCCTTTCTTGATAAAATGATTGCGCTGGTGGAGGGGGCGTCCAGACAGAAAACGCCAAATGAGATCGCCCTGAATACATTGTTAGTCGGCCTGACCATCATTTTTATGATTGTAATTGTGGCGCTGTATCCGTTTGCCGTTTATTCAGGCGTCCATATCCCGGTAGCGACTCTGATCGCCCTGATGGTATGTCTGATTCCCACCACAATCGGAGGCCTGCTCTCTGCGATTGGCATTGCCGGAATGGACCGAGTGACGCGTTTTAATGTCATTGCCATGTCGGGAAAGGCAGTGGAGGCCTGCGGCGATGTGGATACGATGATTCTTGACAAGACCGGAACGATTACTTTTGGAAACCGCCTTGCAGCCGATTTTTATCCGGTTAAGGGAGTTACGGTCCGGGAGCTGATGGAATACTCTGTTCTGGCTTCCCTTGAGGACGGTACGCCGGAGGGAAAATCGATTGTGGAACTGGCGCGCAAGATGGGTGCTGTGACAGAAAAAAATGCTGCGGATAAAATGGAATTTATCGAATTTACGGCTCAGACCAAGATGTCGGGCGTAAACCTTGAGAATGGATTAATGCTCCGCAAGGGAGCCGGTGAGGCAATCAGAGAATTTGTAGTGTCTAAAAATGGTAAGATTCCGGCCGATTTGGATGGGATTGTGGAAAATATATCAAAGCTGGGCGGAACACCGCTTACCGTCTGCGCAGATAACCGGCTCTACGGCGTAATCTATCTGAAAGACACAGTGAAGCCGGGGCTGGCCGAACGGTTCGCCAGACTCAGGGAGATTGGCATTAAGACGATTATGTGTACAGGAGACAATCCGCTGACGGCGGCTACGATTGCGAAAGAGGCCGGAGTGGACGGTTTCATAGCAGAGTGCAAGCCGGAAGACAAGATCACGGAAATCAAAAAAGAACAGGCTCAGGGGAAAATCGTTGCCATGACCGGCGACGGAACGAATGATGCTCCGGCCCTGGCTCAGGCCGACGTGGGAATCGCCATGAATTCCGGTACCCAGGCGGCAAAAGAGGCGGCAAATATGGTCGACCTGGACTCGGATCCTACTAAAATCCTGGAAGTGGTCGAAATCGGAAAGCAGCTTTTAATCACAAGAGGCTCCCTTACCACATTTTCCATTGCAAACGATATTGCGAAATATTTTGCAATTATTCCGGCCATGTTCCAGTTGGTGATTCCGCAGATGAACATGCTGAATATTATGAAGCTTTCAACGCCGTACAGTGCAATTTTGTCGGCTCTGATATTTAATGCAATCATTATCCCCGGCCTGATTCCAATCGCGATGAAAGGTGTAAAATATAAGCCGATGCGTTCGGAGAGAATGCTGCTTAAAAACATGGGAATTTACGGCGCCGGCGGTGTAATTGTACCGTTTGTGGGAATCAAGCTGATAGATATGCTCGCGGCTCCCCTGCTTGCAGCGTTCGGCCTGTAGGATGAAGGGAATGAAGCATGTCGAACACATCATATGCCGGAACTGAAAATGCCGGGTAAGAAAACAGAAGGAGACGGTTATGAAATTATTTATGAAATATTTAAAGAATGCAGTAAAGTGTACGGTAGTGCTGGGCGTCCTGTGTACGGTCATATATCCGGCAGCGCTGACATTGGCCGGGCAGGCGCTCTTTCCCAAACAGGCGAACGGCAGCATGGTTATGGCTGTCATAGACGGTGAGGAACGCGCGGTCGGTTCGAAATATGTGGGACAGCAGTTTGAGGATTCCCGGTTTTTCCACGGCAGGATTTCATCAGTCAATTATAACTGCTATACACAGGAGGAAAAGGAGGACGGCAGCTATGGCGGTGTCGCATCCGGTTCATTTAACTATGGTAATTCCAATCCTGATTTAAAAACAAGGGTGGAAGCAGATATGGCTGCCTGGATGGAAGCGCACCCGGACGTAAAACAGGAGGATATACCGTCGGATTTGCTGACAGCGTCCGGATCCGGGCTGGATCCTCATATCTCGGTCCGGGGAGCCCGGGTGCAGGTCGGTGAAATATCAAAAGCATCCGGTCTGACGGAGGAAGAACTGAATGCCATAATAGACAACAATACGCAAAAGAAAGCGCTTGGAATTTTCGGTGAGGAAGCAGTCAATGTTCTGGGATGCAACCTGGAGATTGCAAACCGGCTCGGAATACTCACCCTGAAGTAAAACAAATATGGTAAAAGGCACATTGGCGGCCATTGCGCCATTAAGCAGCAGGAAAGAAGTTACTGTTCACACCCCGCCAAAAAGCGGCGTGCTGCGAACAATAACACGCTTCG
>OLQS01000801.1_pt1 | contig 20453 bp, 20 predicted proteins | sample 1672291 | NCBI WGS metagenome assembly OLQS01 (sample SAMEA3136668, study PRJEB25190) | human gut metagenome | biome: human gut; feature: human-associated habitat; material: faeces | place: Austria | collected 2013
CTCCGTTTACAGAGATACCATTTGCCAAACCGCTCAATGTACTGGCCAAACTTCCTGATGGAGGCGAACCGATTATTACAGACGTAACGAAGGTTGTGCAAACCCTGAACTCTGTTTGTGTAGAGATGGATACCCGTTATGACCTGCTGAAGATGGCGCATGTACGTAATGTAAGAGAATATAATGAGAAGTTTATCAACCGTCGTCTGAATCCGGAAAAGGGGCATAAGTTTATGCCGTATATCGTAGTGGTTATTGACGAGTTCGGAGATTTGATTATGACTGCCGGTAAGGAAGTGGAACTTCCGATTGCCCGTATTGCGCAGTTGGCACGTGCTGTCGGTATTCACATGATTATTGCTACACAGCGTCCGACTACCAATATCATTACGGGTACGATTAAAGCCAACTTCCCGGCGCGTATCGCTTTCCGTGTATCTGCCATGATGGACTCTCGTACTATTCTTGACCGTCCGGGTGCTAACCGTCTGATTGGTAAGGGAGATATGCTCTTCTTGCAGGGAGCTGATCCGGTACGTGTACAGTGTGCCTTTATCGATACGCCGGAAGTAGAAGAGATTACAAAATTCATTGCCCGTCAGCAAGGTTATCCTACTCCGTTCTTCTTGCCCGAATATGTGAGTGAAGATAGTAATAGTGAAGTAGGGGATATTGATATGGGGCGTCTCGATCCGTTGTTTGAAGATGCAGCCCGGTTGGTTGTTATTCATCAACAAGGTTCCACTTCATTGATTCAGCGTAAATTTGCGATTGGCTATAATCGTGCCGGCCGTATAATGGATCAATTGGAGAAAGCCGGAATTGTTGGGCCTACGCAAGGTAGTAAGGCGCGTGACGTATTGTGTATTGATGATAATGATCTTGAAATGCGATTGAACAATTTACAGTAACAGTTCGTTTATTAATCAAATGAGAAAGTACATTTTTAGTGTTTTAATAGCTTTACTGTCTTTGCCTGTGATTGCTCAACAACAGCAGTCCCAGGCTAAAGTCATTCTTGACAAAACGGCAGAGGCGTTTCGTAAAGCAGGTGGCGTGAAGGCTGATTTTACTGTAAAGGCTGTGGCAAACGGCTTGGTAGAAGGTGCTGAAAACGGAACAATTCAGTTGAAAGGAGAGAAATTCGTACTGAAAACATCTGATATCATCACTTGGTTTGACGGAAAAACGCAATGGAGTTATGTGACAAAGAATGATGAAGTGAATGTCAGTAATCCGACGCAGGAAGAGTTGCAGCAGATAAATCCGTATACATTTCTGTATATGTATCAGAAAGGATTCTCTTATAAGTTGGGGACAACCAAAACGTTTCGTGGAAAAGCTGTTTGGGAAGTCGTTCTGACTGCCAGGGATAAGAAACAGGAGTTGGAACGTATCACTCTTTTTGTGACGAAGGACACTTATGAACCTCTATATATTTTGCTTCAGCAGCGTGGACAGCAGACACGTAATGAGATAACCGTTACAAGTTATCAGACGGGGCAGAATTATACGGATCGTGTTTTTACTTTTGATAAAAAACAATATCCCAATGCAGAGGTGATAGATTTGAGATAACATGTTTTTATAACAAAACAATAAAGATAAATTAAAATGGCAGAAATAGAAAAAGTGAAATGCCTGATTATAGGTTCAGGACCTGCCGGATATACGGCAGCGATTTACGCAGGACGTGCAAATTTATGTCCGGTACTATATGAAGGATTGCAGCCGGGCGGCCAGTTGACTACTACGACAGATGTAGAAAACTTTCCCGGTTATCCGGAAGGTATCAGTGGTCCGCAGTTGATGGAGGATTTGCGTGCACAGGCAAGCCGTTTCGGAACAGACGTTCGTTTTGGTATCGCTACGGCGGCAGATTTAAGCAAAGCTCCTTATAAAATAACAATTGACGGTGATAAAGTGATTGAAACGATTCTTGCTATCCCTGATTCCCATTCCATTGTTGTGTATGGAATTCTGGATGGCAATCTGGTGATTTATGGCGGCACCTATTATGAGGACGCACAGAAGCAGGAAGTGCTGGATGCCATCAATATCATGTTACAGACAACAGAAATCGAATAAAAATCAAAAAACAAAAAAGAAAAAGGATAAATCCCGCTCTGAGATTTATCCTTTTTTGTATGCTGATAAAATTATAAAGGCTTCTGTAGCTCTCTGTTCTGCTTCCTTGCGTGGAAAAGTGCTTTCAGCACAACCGCAACGATAGGCCCTAAAATCAGCCCGAATACCCCGATGCACTTAAAGCCGAAATACATGGAGAACAGTGTCAGCAGGGGATGCAGCCCAATCTGCGTGCCAAGAATTTTCGGCTGTAGGATTTGCCGCGTTATTTGGATGATGCCATAAAGTGCCAGATAGCCGATGGCAAGGAAGGTATTTCCTCTGGTGAAGAAATAAATTGCGCCCGGCCAGAGGATGAACCCGCTGCCGAAGAAGGGCAGGGCATCGATAATGGCAATCAGAATACTCAGCAGCAGCGGATGAGGCGAATGCAGCACCAGCATCCCGATGAGAGTGACGATAAAAACAAAGCCCATCAGAATCAGCTGCGTTTTAAGATAGCCCAGGACAGAAGCCTTCAATTCTTGCTTTGTGGTATAGACGGAAAGCCCGAACAGCGGCGCAATATGAATTTCATACTGCCGGCGAAGCAGGTCTCTGTCCTTTGTGAAGAAATAGGCGGAAATCAGTGATACAAAAAACGCAATGAAAAAGCCGGAAACACCGCCAAGCTTGCCTGTTGCGCTGCCCTTGGGAACAAGGGAGAGCAGAAAGCCGGAGGAATCCGTTTGCAGGCTGGAGAAAAAGACCTGTAATGTCTTTGGCAGCCTCTGCGCGAGAGTATCAAACCGTGTCCAGAAATGTGAAAGCCCCGTTTCAAACAGGCTGATATAGTGCGGCAGATTTTCGGAAAGCTCCTTCAGCTTGGCAATCAGCCCTGTGCCGCTCCAGAAGCCGAGCAGTCCCAACAGGGCAAACAGCAGCAGAATCCCGATGATAGCACTGATGCCGCGGGGAATATGAAATTTCTGCAGGCGGTCTGCCAGAGGGTTAAACAGCAGGCTCAACAGCCACCCGATGAGGAATGGCAGGAAAATCCGAAAAAGATAGCGAAAGAACAGACAGCAGCCAAGCACCGCCGCAAGCAGCAGGACAATATCATGAATGGCTTGTTTATTTTTTTCGTAAAATGTCCACATAAAGATACCCCCTTCAGGGAAGGAAAAATTTTTCTTTTCTTCATTATTATAGCACAAAAAAAGAATAGGAATTTCATCTTTACCGTTTTTTAAAAGAATGTTAACTTTTTCGACAAAAAATTCTTTTTTTGTGTAAGTTGATGGTTGCGTGTTTGTTTTATGTAGTGTACAATATCCATAATAAAAATGTATACAGTATAGAAAAAACGGGAGGCTACACCGTGAGAGAAATACGACTGAAGGCAAGAGCAAAAATCAATTTAACCCTGGATGTGACAGGCAAAAGGGAGGACGGCTATCATCTTCTGGAAACCATCATGCAGACGGTAGCACTGTATGACGGTATCTATATGAAGAAGCTGGAAAAGCCCGTAATCAAGCTGAAAACCAACCTGCCATGGCTGCCGACGGATGCGCGCAATCTGGCGTGGAAGGCGGCAAACCTGATGCGGGAGACCTTCGGCATAAAGGAGGGGGTGTTTATTGAGATTGATAAACGAATCCCCGTTGCGGCAGGGCTTGCCGGCGGCAGTACGGATTGTGCGGCTGTTCTGGTGGGCATGAACCGCCTGTTTGGTCTGGGGCTTTCCGAAGCACAGCTGGAGGAGGTGGCGGGCAGATTGGGTTCGGATATCCCTTACTGCATCCGTCGCGGCACAGTTTTGTGTGAGGGAGTCGGCGAGGTGATGACAAATGTCGCACATCCTTGTCCGGATTGCTATGTGGTATTGGCAAAGCTGCCCGTCAGCGTTTCCACAGCTTCTGTTTATAAGCAGCTGCGCTGGCAGGAGATCGAGCAGCACCCCGATACAAAGGCAATGCTCAAAGCTATGGAAGAGAAAGATGTGGCAAAGATGGGAAAGCTGCTTTCCAATGTTCTGGAAACCGTGACCATTGAGCTGCATCCAAGAATCGCAAAAATAAAAGCACGTTTGATGGAATTAGGGGCGGAGGGTGCCCTCATGAGCGGCAGCGGTCCAACGGTGTTTGCCCTGTTTACGGACAGAGCAAAGGCAAGAAAGGCGGCGGCTCTGGTGAAACGGGAGTTTGCCCTGAAGGATTGCTTGGCAACAAGAACCTATCGGGTACGAAGAGAGCTGAGAGGAGAACATAATAATGACCGAAACAAAATTCAACATCAATACAAATGAGTATTTACCGTTGCGAGATGTCGTATTTAACACACTGAGGGATGCGATTCTGACAGGCAAGCTGGTTCCCGGAGAAAGACTGATGGAAAATCAGCTGGCGGAAAAGCTTGGCGTAAGCCGTACTCCTGTCAGAGAGGCACTGCGTATGCTGGAGCTGGAAAATCTGGTAGAGCTGGTGCCCAGAAAGGGCGCGCAGGTGCTGGATATGACAGAAAAGGATATCGTAAATATTCTGGAAATCAGAAGCGCGCTGGAAGGGCTTGCAACCTCTCTGGCTTGTAAGAAGATGACAAAGGAATGTTTGCAGCAGCTGAAAAATATGGAAGTGGATTTTGAACGCGCGGTTGCGGAAAATGATGTAGAGCGTTTTGTGGATATTGACGAAGATTTCCATGATGTGATCTTTCAGGCAACAGAAAACGATAAGTTGATTCAGATGTTCCGAAACCTGAGAATCCAGCTGTATCGTTACAGAATGGCACAGGCGAAGAACGATAATTCCATGTCCACCATCGTGGCACACCACAGAAGTATTCTGCGTGCGCTGGAAAATCATGACAGCGAGGAAGGCGCAGCAGTGGCACAGGGACATATCAAATACCAGACAGAATCCATTCTGCGTTTTATCAAAAATAAATAAGACAATATAAGCCTCCCTTGCGGAGGCTTTTTTGATGCAAACGAGTTTCTGCGGAAGGGCTTATCTTACAGTTTCGTTACAGAAAAACGGAAATTTTGCCTTTTGCTTGCAATCTTCCTGTGGATATCATAAAATAAAAGCATCAGTTGTCAGAATTTGAAGAAATAAGGGGGAAAACCCATGGCGGATACATTGTTCCCGAAACGGGAGGAGCGTGTGCCCTATGGCAGCGGAACACCTGCCAAACGGGACAGAAAAAATACAAAAGGCAAAAAAACAGGCAGAACGAACCGCAATAAGCCCACAGAAAAAAAGCGCGGCAAAAAGGACGGCAAAAAGCTGAACCGCAATGCACTTTATCTGATTGGGATTATAGTGATTTTATTCATCGTGTTTCTCTTTGTGCGCAAAAACGGCTCTGCGGTTTATATCGCGGATGAGCAGGTCGGGATTCTGGAAACCAGAAAGGTAACGGCGAAGGAGCTGACTGCCACACTGGAAAGTCAGCTGGAGGGTATTGTCGGCTCGAAGGTGCAGATTAACGAGAAAATCAAGGTAGAGGGCATCCATATCGGCTCCAAGGAGAAGAAGGATGTCTGCACGATGGAGCATTTGTTGCCGAAAATGCGCAGCAAGGTAACGTATAAGGTGGAAGCGGCGATTATTACAGTGGATAGTGAAAAGGTTGCCATCCTTGCAAATGAAAAAGCAGCGAATGCTGTGCTCAAGCAGGTGCAGACCGACCTTATGCCCAAGGAGGGCGTTGCGGAGGATGCGGAAATCAGCTGGCAGGAGGATGTTGAGGTTGTGAAGGAATTTGTGGATTCCACGCAGATTCTGGAGCAGGAGGATGCCGTGAAGGTATTGGAATCCACTACAGAGGCAACCCAGAGTTATACCGTTCAGTCCGGCGATGCGCCGTATCTGATTGCAAATGAATTTAAAACAACGGTGGAAAAGCTGAATCAGCTGAATGAAGGTGCAAATCTTACCGGCGGGATTCGCGTAGGGCAGGTTATCAATGTGCCGGTACAGAAGCCGAAGATTTCCGTAAAAACAGTGGAAACACAGGTGCTGACGGCAGTGGAGCCGAAGACCTACCAAACTCAGTATGATGATACCAAGCCTTCGAGCTATCAGAAGGTCATCCAGCAGGGCAAGGCAGGGCAGAAGAAAAGCACCATCCGCATTACGCGTATCAACGGTGAGGTGACGGAGGAAAAGGAAGTGGATAAGGAAATTATCCAGGAGGCTGTGCCCGAAATCATCGTCAAGGGAACACAATAAAAAAATAGCGAAAAAAAGAGGGTCGTTCCGCAGATTTCTGCTGCGGAACGGCTTTTTTGTGGTAATATATTGATATCGAAACAGTACATATGAAAAAAAGGAGGGGGATTCCTATGGGTATTTCTTTTTCTCTGAAAGGAGATTTTATCAAAAAGGACGAGGTTTTTGCACTGCAAAAGGAGGTGGAGCGTTGTCATTATGCGCTTCATGAAAAAACAGGCAAGGGCAATGACTTTTTAGGCTGGGTGGATTTGCCCGTAAATTACGATAAGGAAGAATTTGACCGCATCAAAAAGGCGGCGGCACGCATACAGGCAAACAGCGAGGTGCTGATTGTCATTGGTATCGGCGGCTCCTATCTGGGGGCGAGAACGGCGCTCGATTTCATCAAGACCCCGTTTTATAATGAACGAAAAAAAGACACCCCCGATATTTATTTCGTAGGGAACAACATCAGCTCTGCCTATCTGAATGATGTTCTGGCAATTCTGGGAGACAGGGACTTTTCCGTCAACGTCATTTCCAAATCCGGCACGACTACGGAGCCTGCGATCGCCTTCCGCATTTTCAAGCAGCTTCTGGAGAAAAAATACGGAAAGGCAGAAGCCGCAAAACGTATTTTTGCCACAACCGACCGCGCAAAGGGCGCGCTGAAGGGCATGTGCGACAGAGAGGGCTACGAAACCTTTGTCATCCCCGATGATGTCGGCGGACGCTTTTCCGTACTGACCCCTGTCGGGCTTTTACCGATGGCAGCTGCCGGTGTGGAGCTTGATGCTGTGATGCAGGGTGCGGCGGATGCAAGAGAAAAATACAGTAACCCCGATTTAAAGGAAAATGACTGCTATCAGTATGCCGCACTGCGCCATTTGTTCTATCAGCAGGGCAAAACGGTTGAAATTTTGGCAAATTATGAGCCGCATTTGACCTCCTTCGGGGAATGGTTCAAGCAGCTTTTCGCCGAAAGCGAGGGGAAGGAGCATAAGGGCATTTTCCCTGTGGCGGCGAATTTCTCAACGGATTTGCACTCCATCGGGCAGTATATTCAGGATGGTCTCAGGTGCTTCTTTGAAACGGTGCTTTGGGTGAAAACGCCGAAATCTGCCGCAGTGGTGCCGTTTGATGCACAGGATGAGGATGGGCTGAATTTTCTTGCGGAAAAGGAAATCCATTTCGTCAACAGCAAGGCATTTGCAGGCACAATGCTCGCCCACATGGATGGCGGCGTACCCAATCTGGTGATTGAGCTGGATAAGATGGACGCTTATCATTTTGGGGCGTTGGTTTATTTCTTTGAAAAGGCAGTCGGCATCAGCGGCTATCTTCTGGATGTAAACCCCTTTGACCAGCCGGGGGTTGAGGCGTATAAGAAAAATATGTTTGCGCTTCTGGGAAAACCGGGCTACGAGGACAGAAAAGCCGAACTGGAAGCAAGACTTTAAGACAAAAAAAGAACTTCTCAAAATAAAAATGAGAAGTTCTTTTTGATTGCCGAAAATGGTTAAAACAGCTGCGCCAGTAAAGCGGTGCAAAGTGCATCATCCAATTCGAGCAGGCTTTTCCTTCCGTCCGCAAAGGTAACGGAGATTTTATGATTGCCCTTGACCTCGCTTTCGATTTTGTGGGCGGCAACCATTTTTTTGTTGAGAATAATCATATTGCCGAGGTTGATGGATAAAACCACCTTGCCGCCGGAATGCATAATTTTGCCGCCGATATAGTCGCCTGCGATAACCTTATTTTTTGCGCCTAGGATACCCATGAAACACCCTCCTTGATTTTTTTTCGCTTTTTTCTTACAAAATAGCATTTTTGGTGAAACTTGGCAAGCAAAAGCTTCGTCAAATATTGGATGCCAAGCGGTTTTGTTTACTTTTGCGGCACTTTCTAGTATAATCGAAGAAGAATAGAATGAAGAATAAGACTTTCCGAGGGGGAGAGGACACTATGGACAGAAAAATTCTGATTGTCGATGATGAGAAAAACATCGTCGATATCATTGCGTTTAACCTGAAAAAGGAGGGCTATACCGTCATCACGGCGGCAGATGGGGAGGAAGGCGTACAGAAAGCCATGGAGGAAAATCCGGATCTGATTCTGCTGGATATTATGATGCCGAAGATGGATGGCTATGAAGTCTGCAAAAAAATCAGAGAAAAGAAAAATACCCCGATTATCATGCTGACGGCAAGAGCCGAGGAGCTGGATAAGGTGCTGGGGCTGGAGCTGGGAGCGGATGATTATGTGACCAAGCCCTTTGGTGTCAGAGAGCTGATGGCAAGGGTGAAGGCGAACCTCAGAAAATCCGTTGTGCGCGAGGAGGCTCCCGAACAGGCACCTGCCGGTAAGGGGAATTTTGGCAAGCTGGATATCAACCCCGATCGGTATGAGGTGCGGAAGGATGGGAGAATCATTGATCTGACTGTCAGAGAATTTGAGCTTCTGAAATACCTTTCCGCGCAGAAGGGACAGGTTTTTTCCAGAGAAACGCTTCTGGAGAAGGTCTGGGGCTATGAATATTTCGGTGATGTGCGGACAGTGGATGTCACCATTCGCCGTTTGCGTGAAAAAATCGAGGATGACCCCGGCAAGCCGGTTTATATCCTCACAAAAAGAGGCGTAGGGTATTATTTTGACTGCTGAGAAAAGCGAGGGATTAGCTTTTGCGAATGCGAAGTATTAAATGGAAGTTAATTATCATGTATCTGGGGCTGGTGCTGATTGTGATGATTGTCAGCGGTACCTATATCCTGCTCAGCCTGCGAAATATCGAGATTGATAAATCCAGACAGGAGCTAGCAACCTATGCGGAGAGAATCAATGAACAGGTGATTGAGGGCGGCAAGGATGAGGAATTTCAGGAGAAGCTCTTAAAAACCGTATCAAATGCCGTCGGCATACAGGGCAATATCCTCAATACGGATGGGGAGACGATTGCCTCCACCACCGTAACGGAGGCACCCTATCCGGTTTATACGGATCAGGCAATTATTGCGGCAATGAACGGCATGACCTCCTTTTCCACACAGAAAAAAAGCACCGATTCCTTCGGGCTTCTGCGTGAATGGATGAGCTATGCCACACCTGTGCAGACGAGCGGGACAACCCCCTCCTATATCATCTATACCAGATTGGACGCAAGCGATATGCAGACCAGTCTGGATAAAACCACGCAGACGATTGTTGCGGCGGTTATGATTGCGCTGTTTCTGGCGGCAGTAATGGGCTATGTTTTTGCACAGACACTGACGGGCCCGATTCTTGCGCTGACAACGGGCGCGAAAAATCTGGCAGAAGGGAATATGGATCAGAGCCTAACGGTGCGCAGCAATGATGAAATCGGCCAGCTGACCAGCAGCTTTAACAACATGGCGGCGGAGCTTTCCAAGAATATGTCGGAAATTTCAAGAGAGAAAAACCGTCTGGAAATTCTCCTGCATAACATGAGTGACGGCGTGATTTCCTTCAGTAAGGACGGCGAGCTGATGCTTGCCAATGCGGCGGCAGAGGGGATGCTTGGTCTGGAAAAAATCGAAATGAATTTTACGGAATTTATCCGTGCGTATGATATCAGCTCCTCTGTTTATCTGGATATGGGGAATGAGCCCTCTAAGAAGGTGATTTTCCCTGTCGGCAAGCAGTTTATCAATGCGAATTTCTCTCCTTATTACGATAAAAGGGGCGAGGTTGAAGGCGTGGTTGTTGTTTTGCAGGATATCACAGAGCAGAAAAAGCTGGACGATATGCGAAAGGAATTTGTGGCGAATGTGTCGCATGAGCTGCGAACACCGCTGACAACCGTAAAAAGCTATACGGAAACCCTTCTGGATGGTGCTATGGAGGATGCGGAGATTGCGCAGGAGTTCCTTGGCATCATTAACAGCGAGGCAGACCGTATGGCATTTCTGGTGCGTGATTTGCTGCAGCTGACGCGTTTTGATAATAAGCAGGTGCGTTTGGATATTACGAAAATCGAAATGAATGAATTCCTCAGCATGACTGTCCGCCAGAACAAAATCCATGCGGAAGCCAAGCATCAGACGCTGACCTTTGAGCCATATGAGCATGAGGTGGTTGTTTTCGGTGACAGAGACCGCGTGGGGCAGGTGGTGAATAATATTGTGACCAATGCCATCAAGTACAGCTTAGAGCAGGCGAGCATTCGCATCTTCATTACGGAGGAGGAGCAGTTCTATAAGATTCATGTGAAGGATACGGGCATGGGCATCACAAGAGAGGACTTACCTCGTATTTTTGAGCGCTTCTATCGTGTGGATAAGGCGCGCAGCCGTGCCATGGGCGGCACAGGTCTGGGGCTTGCCATTGCGAAGGAAATTATGGAAAGCCACGGCGGTAAGCTGACGGCAGAAAGCGAATATGGCAAGGGAACAACGATGATTATGTGGTTCCCGAAGGAACGCCCGATTCTGGAATATGAAAGGGAGGAACAGAAGGCATAATATTACGCCGAAATACAGGAGAAAACAGCACCTCAGACAAATGGCTTAACCGCGGCGCGCTTGTCTGAGCAGATTGTTATAGAACTGTAAGGGCGTTGTAACATAATTGTAATCTTCGTGCGATATAATCATAGTAGACAGAAAGCAGAAATTTCCATACAATAGAATGGAAAGGCTTTTCCGAATATGATGAGATTGCAGAGGAGGTGACAGGAATGAAAGCATATAGAAAAAAACTCATTGGTTTGGCTTTGGCGGCAGTGTTTTCTTTTTCTCCTGTCAGTGTATTTGCTTCCTCGGTGAATATTACAAGTGGGCTGCAAATCGGCGGCGATGAGGTGGAATGTACCTTTGACAGCAGCCGAATCCTCTATGGGGAAGCGAAGCCCGGCACGGATATTACTTTTACGGTATCCAAAATGGATCGTTTCGGCAATATGGTTGAAACCCACAGAGAAACCGTAACTGTCGGCTCTATGGGGCTGTTCAGCGAAACCCTGCCCCTGAGCAGAGGGAATAACTATATTTCCTTTGCCGCAGAGGGAGAAGCCAAGACCACAACGGTCATCAAGCAGGTGCCCCAACAGGTAAAAAGTCAGCTGCAACGGATGATTGCGCTGCCCGGCATGGGTGCGAAAAAATAAAAAATCAGATAAAAATAAATTGAATAGAAAAAGCGGTGAGATCAAATGAAAGTATACAGGATTACAAATTTTATCATTGTTGCTTTGGTCATAACTGCGATTTATCAGACAGGAGAGTTATGGCTGGAAGGAACAAGCGGCCATAACTTTTTTTATACCCTGGCGAAGCAGCTGAGCTTCGGCAAGGAGGAGGCGGATGGGGATGTCCTTCTTGCTACCCGTTATGCGGTTGGGGAGGGCGAAGGTACCTTTTCGGTCTATTATCCAGATAATGTGGGGAATAGTACGCTTCTGGAAACGGCGAATAAGGCTCTGGGGGAGATTCTGTCCCAAAGTGGCGCATTCCCTCAGAAAACAACCGCTGATTGGAAAAAAATTTTGGCGGCGCGCTGCATTGTCATGCAGTATGATTTTATGATTGCTTCGGAGGAATATCTGGAAAATTATAAGGATCTGAAAACAGACCAGAAGCTGGAGCAGTTCGATTATATCACGATTGTGCCTGCCAGAAGGAGCGGCGAGGAAAGCTACGCCTATTTCGTCAATTCCGATACGAATGAATGTGTCGCGTTTCATTGCGAGGGCGGCGGCGCGTCTGTCGCGCTCTATGATTCTCTGATGGCGGATGACGGCGATATGCGCTATATCTCCACAGGGCAGCGCACCAGTGCATCGGTGCTGTGGCGCAATATGTTTTTGCCCCAGTGGGCATATCTGCCCTATGAATATGCTGCTCTGGAGCAGGAGTTTGCCTTTGAAAAGGATGGCGAGCCGAGCCGTGCCGCATTGGAAAATACGGTGAAAAATTTCTTCCGCAATTTCTCTGTGGACTGGAGCGAGCGTGACGAGGACGGGACCTATACTTTCAGTGACAGCGAAACGGTTGTCAAATACTATCCGGATGTGCGGATTCTGGAGTATTACAGCTATGAAAACTACGCCGGCAATGACAGAACAGGCCTGCTTGAGGGTTATCAGATTTGCTGTAATTTCCTGAAAAATGATGATTCCCTGCAAACGGATATTTATCTGGCGGATATCGAGCGTACCATCAATAATGAGGTTGTGTATTATTTTGATTATGCAGTGGATAACCTGCCGGTGAATCTTTCGCAGAATGTGAAGGATCGTATCGGTGCATCCCATGCCATTAAGGTAACGCTGCGAAATCAGGCGGTCAAGGAATACCGCCGCTATGCGGTCAATTTCAGCGAAGCCGCAGAGAAAAATCAGAAGATTAACGTCCAGTTCATCGATGCACTGGATGATGCAAATAAGACCTATAAGTCCGTTGTGGAGGATAAGGATATCACCGATGTTAAGAATATTGCATTGGGCTATCATGTGGATTTGACGGGCGATATCCGCCTGAAATGGTTCGTTACCCTCTATGAGTATACCTTCGTGGTGGATACAGAGCAGGAAAAGGATTTAACGGGCGTAACGGCAGGAGAATAAGCGATAAAGGAAATATGCAGAAGAAACTATGCAGAAGAAAGGAGGAAGGGCATGGAATGGAGCAATGCAAAAAAGTTTGTGATTGTTTTGCTGGTACTGCTGAATGTACTTCTGGCAGGGCTGAATTATAAACAAAATCGGGAAAACACCATGACGGCGGCACAGGAGCGTTCCATCTTTGAGGTGCTTTCGCGAAACGGCATCACCATGTATACCGACCTTCTGACGGAGCATCCGCCCATGTCCCGTCTGGCGGTGGAGCTGCCCTCCTATAATAAGGAAACGCTGGAGCGGCTGTTTTTCGGCAGTGCGCGCACAACCGCTTCTACAAAGGGCGGCGAAACGGTCTATCAGGGGAAACAGAGCAGCCTGACCATGAGCGGTGCGCGCGGTGTCTGGGAAACGAAAGCCGTGAAAAGCGGCAAGGGCGAGATGACCAAGACGGAAGCCCTCAGAGAAGCGCAGAAATTCATTGATAATACGGAGCATTTCTTCGGCAGCTATGGCGATGCTATTATTGCGGAGGAGAGCGAGGGCTTTCGGGTGAATTTCTTCGGGCAGTATAAACGGGAGAAGGTTTTTGCGAATTATTTCTCCTTTTTCGTCACCGCCGATGGAATTCAGAAAATCACCTTCAATTATTACCCTGTGCGCGGCTATACGGGCGAAAAGCAGGATTTAAGCTATGCGGATGAAGCCCTGCTTGCCTTCATGCGCGAATGGAAAAAGGGCGAGCATGCGGAGGAAGCAACCATTGACCGCATGGAGCTTGGCTATGCGCGGATGGAAAGCAATACTGCGGCGGATGGCGTTGCCTCGATCAATCTGGAGCCATGCTACCGCATTTATCTGATGGATGAGGAAAAGCCGTATCTCATCAATGCGTATACCTGTCAGATTTTAAATCAGTAAAACGAAAGGCAGTGAACCAACCCAAATGGGACGTTCACTGCCTTATCTTATTTTTTCTGCATTTCCTTCAGTGCCTTTTCATACAGGTCATAATGCTTTGTCAAATCTGCATCGCCATAGTAATAGTCCAGTTCCAGAAGCGTCTGCCCCGAAACCAGATATAGCCTTGTATGATTTTTACCCTTTGCCAGAAGGGCGTAATCAAACGGTGTATCCTCCAAAGCCGTAGTTTCATAGGTTTCATAAGCACGACCCAGATATTCTTTAATATATTCCTTCGGGGAAAGGAAGAACGCAAGCCTGCGGTATTCCACCCAAAGCACCGATTCATAAGGTTCGCCTAACGCATCTGTTTGATTGGGAATCCGCCCTGCCTGATTATAGGCAAGGTCAACAGGAGAGCCGAAGGTCGGATGGGAGTCGACCAGATTTGCTTCCCGCTCCCACCAGTCCTCCTTGGCATTGCCGTCCCGTTGATAATAGCTGTCCACAGCGTAAAAATCGGGGTTATTTTCCAGCTCCGCCAGAGAAATCATCGGCAGGGGCTGCTTTACTTCTGCAATCGGTCGGTCGGAAAAGGAAAATACATTGGGTAGAAACGGCAGAAGGAGGAATGTAATCATCCCGATAACGCAGACATAATGGAACCGATGCTTCCACCGCAGACGGGCTGTCTGCCAATCGGTCGGCTGATGGTGCGGCTCGCCTGCCGCAAGAGAGCGTTGCAGCTTGACGAAACCACGGCTGCGCCGCCCGGCTAATATGGCAAAAACCAAAACGGGAAGGTTGCAGAAGGGATTGGCGAAACCCTCTACCCGGTCGTATGTGGTCTGTCTGTGCAGAATGAAAATATAAGCTGCAAGCAGCACAACAAGAAGCAGATTCTCTATATGGATGAAGTTGAAGAATTTGTTTCCCTTCAGACTATCGGGGTAGTATGCGCCTTCTTCCTCCGGCGTGGCGAAATAATCCGCTGTACCTTCTTCTGCGGCATAGACATAGAAACGGTTCAATCCACAGACAAAGCTCCAGCCCTTTTCCCTATGCTGCGCGTTCCGTTCCTCCGCCTTGCTTTCATCCAGAGCAGGGAAAATACCGTCCTGTTTCGGCTCCATGCGGAAAAGCAGACGCTTTTTCTCACCCTCTGTGAAGGTCGCATAGAGGGCATTTGCCTTTTGCACATGCAGTCCCTCTGCGGAAAGGTCGGAAAACCAGCTTTCCAGTGCATCAATTTCGTATGGCTCTGCGGGGAGCAGCTTTCTTTTGCATTTCGTCATAGAATGTCCTCCTCTTGATGTTTTCGGTTATTCCTGTATGGTGTAGTCCTGCTCTAATAGGGGCAGAAAGGCGCTCAGAGAATCGACCAGTCTGTTCTCGCCGTGGTAGCGCACAATCAGAAGGCGGTTGCCCTTGCGAAGCGTCAGCATCTGGCGGTGCATCTCGCTTGTTTCCTGATAAAAATACCCCTCGTCAAAGGAATCAGAGGAAAGCACCAACGCCTTCTTTGCCGTTGAGGGAAGGAAGGCATCGGGAAATGTGCCGTTTGCCCCTAAGGTCAGAAATGCCTGTTCCGTCAGGAAGGAGGGGCGCACCTCTAAAAGCATGGTATCCATTGAGTTGGAATCGCCCATCTCGAACGTTTGGAAAAGCAGGGGTGCAAAGAGTGTTGGCTCGGAATAGAGGCTGATTTCGGTATCGGAGGCACTTTTTGTGATTTCTTCCATCGGCACATAAGGCAGAGGAGAAACCGAAACGGCAGCCTTCTCCTGTGTTTCGTCCGGTCTAAAAGCAGAATAGATGTCCGAGAGGGGTGGCAGGAGAAGTGTGATACCCAGAATCGCGTAAATGAGATTGCTGATTCTTTTGAGCTGCAGCTTTTTGGTGTAATCCTTCTCATGCGAGATGGGAAGTCCTTGCTCCAAGCTTGTTTTCAGCCTTTTGAGCAGACGCAGCTCATAGAAATTGAAAACAGCGAGAAGGAGGAAGAGGATTGGCCCATAAAACTCCAAAACCCAATTCGGGTCTATGATATTTCGACCTAAATAATGCCATGTAAGCAGCCCTAAGCCGACGAAAAACAGAGTGCCGAGAACCATGCCTGCAAGATAAAGATAGCGTTCCTCTTGATAAAGCTCCTCAATGTTTTTCTTCTGTACGGCAGGGTCTGTGTAAGGCTCTTGGGGATGCTCCGTGATATTCGCCAGAAGATAGCCCTTGCAGCGGTAGGTACAGATAAATTCCCAACCAAGCTGACGGTATGCCTCCAGCTGCTTTGCGGTAGGTTGGGTATCGAAATAGCGCGGAATGGCAATGCGGTAGCTTCTTTTTTGCGGTTCTGCCTGCTGAAATTTTACCTTTTCGCCCCGAAAGTCAACAGGAATCCACCCGTCCTCCGCCATATCAGACAGCCATGTTTCCATGGCGGCAAAATCAAAGGTCGTTGCAGGTGCCAGCTTTCGTTTATATTTCATTCGTTTGCCCCCTTTTTACCGAAAAATGTCCTTTTTTCCAGTATAGCAAAGGCGAAAAGCGGATGTCAACAAGACGCGAACATTGTAAGAAAGTCTTAAGAATTGCAAAGAAAAAAGAGTATCCTCTAAGCGAAAGATACTCTTTTCGGCGGTTATTTTTCTTGGCACTCCTTGCAGATGCCATAAAGAATGAGCTGTTCACATTCCACTGCAAATTCCAAATCCGGCACAAGCTTTCTTGCAACCTCTGTCAATGCGTCCATGTGCAAATCATCCACTCTGCCACAGATACGGCAAACCGTATGCGGATGACACCGCACCACGGCATCATAACGAGAGCTTGACTCGCCCACGTTCAATTCCTGCACCAGACCAAGCTGCTTGAAAAAATCAAGCGTTTTATAGACCGTAGCAAGGCTCATGGTGGGGTTAGTCGGTTCCAGTGTTTTATAAATCATTTCCGCATTCGGATGCGCGGTGGTACCCAAAAGCATATTATAAACGGCAATACGCTGTGGGGTGACCTTCAGCCCTTTTTCTCGCAAAAGCTGCGCAGTTTCCTTCATACAAATACACCCCTTTTATAAATAATAACTATTGTTATTTAATAATAATACGGGTTCTTATTTATGTCAATAGAAAATATACCAAAATACAAGGAGTTCTGCAAATTTCCGCCGAAAACCGAGAGTTGTTTTTTGCAAACGGGTATGCTATGCTAATTTGCAGAAGAAAGGAATGATTTTTTATGCACATTGTTTTGTTGGAGCCGGAAATTCCCCAGAACGCAGGCAATATCGCGCGTACCTGCGCAGTGACAAATTCTGTCCTGCATCTGATTAAGCCTCTGGGCTTTTCCGTTGAGGATAAGTATCTCAAGCGCGCAGGTCTGGATTACTGGAAGCTTCTGGATATCCGCTATTATGAAAATTTCGAGGACTTCTGCGAAAGGAATCCCAATGCGAAAATCTGGATGGCATCTACAAAGGCGCGCCATGTTTACGCCGATGTGACCTACGGCGAAAATGATTATATCATGTTTGGGAAGGAAAGCGCGGGCATCCCCGAAGAAATCCTCATGGCACATGAAGCAAATACCATTCGCATCCCTATGCTCGAAGCGGCAAGAAGCCTGAATCTTTCCAATTCCGTTGCCATTATTATTTATGAGGCCATGCGTCAGCAGGGCTTCCCCGGCATGCTGATGGAGGGGCAGCTGCACCATCATAAATGGTAAGAATGAAAAAAACGACCCGAAATTTTTTTTCGAGTCGCTTTTTTTTATTTGCCTTTTTCTGTTTCTTCTTGCATTTCTTCTATCGGCATATCCTCCATCGGGAGTGCATCCGTTGGCATTTCCTTCTCCGGCATTTCCTCCGCAGGGGGCGCAGGGGGTTCGGTCGCAGGGAATGCGACAAATGCCTTGAACAAATCGCCTTCGATTTCCAGAGAGAAGGTTCCTTTCTGCAAGCCGACAAGAGATTGTGCGATATTCAGCCCCAAGCCGCTTCCCTCTGTGTGACGGGAGCTGTCTCCGCGCACAAACCGCTCCATCAATTCCTCCGCAGGAATATTGAGCGCATCTCTGCTGATATTCTTCATGGAAAGAATCACGGTATCCTTCTCTTTTTTGATATCGATATACACTCTTGTGTGCGGCTGCGAATATTTGCAGGCGTTGCTCAGAAGGTTGCTCAGCACGCGCCAGGTCAGATTGCCGTCCACCATGGCAAACAGGGGGGTATCTCCGCCGTTGATGACTGCCTCCAGATGGGCGTTTTCCAACTTTTCCTCATATTCTGCAACTGCCTGTGCCGCCAGCTCGCCCATATCCGTCGGGGCAAGCTGTACCTTGAGGTTGCCTGTCGAAGCCTTGGAGGCCTCAACCAAGTCCTCGGTCAGCTTTTTCAGCCTGCGGGATTGTCTGTCCAGAACCTCAATATATTCCGCCGCCTGCCCCTCCAGATGCTCCTTTTTGAGCAGATCCACATAGTTGATGATAGAGGTCAGCGGCGTTTTGATATCATGGGAAACATTTGTGATGAGTTCTGTTTTCAGATGCTCGCTTTTCATTTTCTGCTCTAATGCGATGGAAAAGCCCTTGGAAATGCTGTTCAGGTTTTTCCCATGCGCGCGAAAGAGGGGGAACATCCGCTGTGTGTTGATTTTGTAGTTCAGGTTGCCCTTTGCCAGCTCCTCGCCGCCGTTTTTCAGCTCCTGCATCTGTGATGCCATGGAGCAGAATACCAGCAGCAGTGCAAAGCTGAGCACAATCGCCCCAAAGCCGCCCATGGTATAAAATGCGGAAATCACAAGCCATGCCACTGCAATCTTCCATGTAGTGGAAATGGATTTTACAGCATCCGCAATCGTCGAGCAGACTGCCGCAAGCATTTTCCAGCAGAAGCGAATGACCTGATAGGCAATCGTGTGCTGATAAAAATATCTTCCTAGCTTCAGACGGGTTACGCAGGTCAGAAGCGTCGCCAGTCCCAAAATGGAGAGAATAATCGAACCGATTACTACAAAGGAAAGTGCCCCCGTATCGGCAAGGGGATTGCGGCCTTCCAGAATAAGGAACAGAATTGCCAGCGAAATCGGGCAGACGATGGCAAAATACAAATCCAGAGGGATTTTATCCTGCAAATTTGGAACGATTTCATCCGTATCCGGCCGATGCCCCGCCGCGCACAGAAGATAAATCACCGAAATGGCAAACAGAAGCAGGCTGATCACCAGAATCGGCAGAAGTGAGCCGCGCATCCCGTAAAGCTTCGTCAGCATCCCCGTATCTAGATAAGGATGGGTCAGCTTCAGCTCTGCAAGGCTGCTGCTGTAAAAGTCGTAGCTGTTTGCCAGAAAGATACCAATACCGTCGAAAAAGGCGGTGATGCCCGAAAGCACTGCGATAAAGCAGGCAAACACCTTCATGCCGAGGGTATAGGAAAGCTTTGTCATTGTTTCGCCTCCTTCTCGATTTTGTACCCCAGACCCCAGACTACCTTGAGATAACGGGGGTTCGAGGGGTCAATCTCAATTTTTTCACGCAGATGGCGGATATGTACAGCAACCACGCTGCCGGAGCCGCAGGCATCCTCATTCCAGATGCGTTCATAGATTTGCGTGGAGGAAAAAACTCTGCCGGGGTTTTCCATCAGCAGCTTGAGAATGTTGTATTCGCTTGGCGTTAAGCTGACAACCTCGCCGTCCACCGTCACGATTTTCGATTCATCATCCATTTCAATGCCGCCGTTTGTCAGGTGGGAAGCCTTCTTCGCCATGCCGCCCAGAGAGGTATAGCGGCGCAGCTGTGAACGCACCCTTGCCAGCACTTCAATCGGGTTGAAGGGCTTCGTGATGTAGTCATCCGCCCCGATATTCAGCCCAAGAATTTTGTCGCTGTCCTCGCTCTTTGCAGTCAGCAGGATAATGGGGATGTTCGAGGTTTCTCTCAGCTTCACCGTAGCGGCAATCCCGTCCATCTGGGGCATCATGATATCCATCAGAATCAGATGAATGTCATGCTTGGCAACGATATCCAACGCCTCCTGCCCGGTGTAGGCGGTGAAAATGTTGTAGTTTTCTGTGGATAAATAAATCGATAGAGCAGAAAATAGAGATATTACTCAGATCAATAATTTGTTGAAACAAGTTTGTCTTGTGCATCATAAGGGAAGACCGGATTTATTTAAAAAAGGGGCAAGAAAATATAGTGATGATCAGCTTATGCAAATAATCAAAGATGATAATAGACCAATCTTCGTTGCAGTTGATAATAATGAAGTTGTTTTAGGCTATGTATTTTGTATTTTTGAACAATATTTAGATAGCAATATTTTAACAGATGTAAAAACATTATATATTGATGATCTATGTGTTGATGAAAATTCAAGAGGGCAACATATAGGTAAGCAGCTTTATGAATATTCCAAAGATTTTGCCCAAAAGAGCGGATGTTATAATTTAACACTCAATGTTTGGAGCTGTAATGCATCAGCGATGAAATTTTATGAATCATGTGGACTTAAACCACAGAAAGTTCATATGGAAACAATTTTTGATAAATCGTAATATGATAATTAGTAGTTTTTAAGAAAATGACATTAATTAAGAATAAAACATCCTCCTAATAAGGGGATGTTTTATTCTTAAAGAGATAACTTACAATATAGGAAAATTAATGATTCTTTAGAGCCTGCTTAT
>OLQS01000802.1_pt1 | contig 20448 bp, 24 predicted proteins | sample 1672291 | NCBI WGS metagenome assembly OLQS01 (sample SAMEA3136668, study PRJEB25190) | human gut metagenome | biome: human gut; feature: human-associated habitat; material: faeces | place: Austria | collected 2013
AAGCAATCAAATACCTGTTTTTTGATGAGATTGACAAGATGGGTGGCGCCACCAAAAAGGAGGCTTCTCCCTACAGTCTGGCAATGGAGCGAATCAAGACCTTTAAGTCTCAGAGCAAGGTTTACGCCTGTTCTACACCAACTCTGAAAACCAACTATATCTGGCAGTTTCATGATAATGCAGATGAGGTGCGGGAATATTTTGTTCCCTGCCCTCATTGTGGAGAAATGATAAGATTAGAATTTGCCCAAATTAAATTTTGCGAAGATCCAGATAAAGAGATGTCCCCCTATGAACGGGCACGGACATCTCTTTATATTTGTCCGGAATGCGGATGCGAAATTTTAGATAAAGACAAACCAAAGATGCTGAGGGAAGGTGAATGGAAAGCAGTAAAAAAAAGAGGCGTCGGGGAGCCAAAAACAGTAGGATTTCGCATTAATTCTTTATACAGTATTTTCGTCACATGGGCAGAAGCGGCGGAGGAGTTTTTGAAAGCGAAAGACGATCCGGAAATGCTTCAGAACTTTGCCAACAGCTGGCTGGCAGAACCGTGGGAAGACACAAAGTTAAAGACATCGGCAGAACTGGTAATGGAACGGCAGACTGAGTATGGAGAACTAGAGGTGCCTGACTGGGCCGTTGAACTGACCGGAGGAGTCGATGTTCAAGAGGCCAGCGTTTATTGGGTTATCCGAGCCTGGGGCGAACACTGGACCAGCCAGCTGATTGCCAGGGGGCAGGAAACCAATCTCTGGAAGATAGATGAAATCATGAATCTTAATTATGCGAAGAGGGACGGCTCGAAACTGACGCCGTCCCTTGTTTTAGTCGACTCCGGCGACCAGACAGACATGGTTTATGATTTTTGTGCAGATACCTCGGACTACACGCTGCCGGCGAAGGGCGCAAGCAAGAAACTGGAGGCGGACTATAAATACAGTGTGATTAACAAAGCCGGCTCCAAAGCCTGCGGCATCAACCTGGTCATTATCGACACGGCAAAATATAAGGACCGTATCGCCGCCAGGCTCCGGCGCGAGAATGGAACCGGCTCTTGGATGGTCTTCTCCGGGATTGACGGGGAGTATGCGGGGCAGGTAACGGCAGAACATAAAATCAGTGAGCGCCAGTCAAATGGAGCCGCTGTGCAGAAGTGGGTAAAAAAGAGCAGCCACGGTGACAACCATTACCTGGATGCAGAGGTGTACGCAATGGCCGCGGCGGATATCCGGGGAGCCAGAAGCTGGCATCTGGAACGTTATGAGCCGCCGGCCAAACAGCCAGAAGTGTCCGGCTCGGAAGAACAATGGATACAGACGAATGAATTAGAAGGGTGGTTATAAGATGGCGGATAATGCAATGGGCGTTTTCAACAGTCCCGTAGAGCAGCTTCAGATATTAAATGACGCAATTTACAAAATTATGGTCGGAGGACAGAGTTACAAAATTGGTACCCGTTCCCTGACCAGAGCCGACCTGGGAACCTTGATTGCGGAACGGAATCGACTGGAAGCACAGATGGAGGGCAGTGGAACAACATTGTTATCAGGCGCCTATGCAGCAGACTTTGGACCGGATAACAGGAGGTAGGACAATGAAACTGAATGTAATAGACCGGGTGATTGGAGCGGTCAGCCCGAAGGCGGGAGCAGACCGGGCCGCTTGGCGCAGCCAGTATGAAGCGTATCGAGGGAATTATGATGCCAGCGATACGGGACGTCTTCAAAGCCAATGGAATACGCAGAATCTTTCGGCTGAAATGACAGACCGCTACGAAAGAGACACGGTCAGGGCCAGAGCGAGAGATTTGGAGCGGAATTCTGATGTCATGAACTCGGTTCTGCGAGCCTTTAAACGGAATGTTATCGGGGGCGGCCTGCAGGTGCGGATTACGACAGGGGAACCAGAACTGGATTGTGGGCTTGAACATATGTGGAACCAGTGGTGTAGACGTGGTAATTGCGATGTGACTGGGCAGCAATCATTTGCCCAGATTGTCCGGATGTGCATACAAAGAAAAGTCGCAGACGGAGGAGTGCTGGTGGTGAAACGGTACACAAGCCAGGGGGTTTTGCCGTTTCAGCTTCAGGTATTGGAAGTAGATGAACTGGATACCACCCAGCTTCAGCCTAAAAAGCAGGGTAATAAGGTTGTGGGAGGCATTGAATACAACCGATGGAACCGACCGGAAGGCTACTGGATTCGGCAATATTCAGTAGATGGATATACATTGATGAAGCCGGTATATCTGGAAGCGAACGATGTAATTTTTTATTATACCAGGAAAAGGCCGTCCCAGGTCCGCGAAATGTCAGATCTCAGCCCAACACTGACCAGAATCAAGGACATGAATGAATTTATGACGGCGGTTACTATCAAAGAAAAGATTGCTGCCTGTTTAGCCGTGTTTATTAAACGGGTGAACCCTTCCGGACCTCCGGGAAAAGGGCGGGAAGCTAGGAACGGCCCTTCTGTCCAATACGAAGGGAAACGGGTGGTTCCCGGCATGATTATGGAAATGAATATGGGGGATGAGGCGCAGATGCTCAACCCAGCCGGGCAAGGGACAGACGCAACGGCTTTCATCAAAGCACAACAACGGATGATTTCTTCTGCTAATGGCTTATCCTATGAGGCCACATCCAGGGACATGTCAGAGACCAATTACGCTTCGGCCAGACAATCCATGATTGAAGACGACCTGACCTATGACGAGGAAAAGGAATTATTGATAGAATGCCTGTTAGATGAAGTATATGAATCCTTTGTGATTTCTTGCTGGCTAAAAGGCGTTATTTCACCAGCTGATTTCTGGGAAAAGAAGGACCGGTATCTTTCCCACGAATGGGTAATTAAGCCGAAACGATGGATTGACCCGGCGAAAGAGGCCAATGCCAATGCAACGATGCTTAAGACTGGGCAGAAGACATTCCAACAAATTTGCGCGGAGAATGGGCGCGATTGGAAGAAGGTCGTTGACGAGATAGAGGAGGCCTGTAGTTATGCTTCAGAAAAAGGCTTTGACCTGATGGCTATGATAACAGGTGGACCAGGAGAGAAGGAAGAGGAGGAGAATAATGGTAAAAAAGCCAATGAGAAATAATCCGAAGGGAGAAAACGATTTCCATGCAGTACGTTTTATGGATGCCGGTATCCGGGCTTTGGAGGAAGAAAAGAACGGTCGGAAATTTGAACTATCCTTTTCTTCCGAGGAGCCTTATACCCGTTGGTATGGTGTGGAGATTCTGGATCACTCCGATGGATGCATGGAGATTGAACGGCTTCAGTCCATTGGCGTGGTCCTTTTTAATCACAAGACGGATCGGGTACTGGGGAAGATTACAAAGGCATGGAAGGAGGATGGCCGGGGAAAAGCACATATTGAATTTGACGATGACGAAGAAGCCGAGGTAATCCGGAAAAAGGTGGCCAGCGGAACGTTAAAGGGTGTGTCGGTCGGGTACAGCGTGGATGCCTGGGAGGAGGTGGCAGCGGGGAAGAAGTCCAGTGACGGACGCTTTACCGGCCCTTGCTATATTGCAAAAAAATGGACACCACTTGAGGTCAGTATCGTTTCCGTTCCAGCCGATCCGACCGTAGGTGTGGGGAGAAGTGAGGGAATGGAAGGCATTGAGGAAGGATTACTAGATTTAGAGCTTTTGGAGCGGATCATTCGGGTAAATGAAAATCAACTGAAAGGAGAAAGAATATGGGAGAGTTAGAAGCGAATATGAAAGCGCTCGCGGCCGCATTAACGGGAAAGACAGCAGATGAGATTCCGAACAATCTGGAAGACATCTGCTCCTTTATGGCAGAACAGTATCGGGCGCCGGCTGTGTCACCATTTAAACAGGTCACAGCGCCAGCCGAAGCCACATCAGCTCCAACCCAGGAAGAATATAATGGGTTGATTGCAAAATTAAAAGAAGCCAAAGTATTTAAGTAGCAGGAAGGAGAACAGAAAGAATGACTTTACAGGAAATGATTGCCCGTCAACGCCAGTTGACGGAAACGGCAAGACAGGAAAGAAGAAACCTGACGGCAGAGGAACAGGCGGAGTTTGACAGTCTCCAGCGCCAGATTGACGATGCGCCGGGGGCACCGGTAGCAGGGGGAAGTGATCCTGCGCCGTCGGGAAACCGCGGCCAGGGGGAGCCGCCGGTCACGCCGGAGGGAGGTGCAGGAGCCGGGGAGGAAGCACAGAGAGCCGCCCTGGCGGAGCGGACAAGGATCCGGGAGATTACCGGTTTGTGCGCGAGGTTTGGCATTGACTCCGAGCAGTTTATCTCCCGGGGGGATACGATGGCCCAGGTAAGAGAGGCGGTTCTGGGGCAGCTGGAGAGAAACGGAGCGCCCCTGTCAGCCAGAGTAACGGAAGATGAGGAGGATAAGAAGCGTGCAGCTATTGTGGACGGAATCCTGCTCAGGAATAACATTGCCATTGAAAACCCGGCGGCGGGTGCAGGAGACTTTCGCGGCGCTTCTCTCCGCATGATCGCGGCCAACTGTATGGCGGCAGAGGAGGGGGGAGACAAGAGAAACTATTACATGATGAACCCCAATGAGCTGTTTGAGGAAACCATGCGACGCTCCTTTTACAATCCGACCTCCGCATTCCCGGCCATCATGGATCAGACCATCCGCAAGGCCTATGCCGAGGGGCATAAGACCGCGCCGGTTACCTTTGACCAGTTCACGACCCGCGGCACCCTGACAGACTTTAAAAAGGCCGATAACTATTATGTGCAGGGCAGCTTCGGGGAATTTTTGGAGGTGCCGGAGAACGGAGAGCTGAAGCATACGGTTCCTACGGATGAGAAGCTGCCGCAGAGACAGCTTAAAACCTATGGACGCCAGTTTACCATGTCCCGTCAGGCGTTTATCAATGACGATATGGGTGTGGTAACGACGCTGCCGGCCCGGGCGGCGAAGGCGGCCAGGACGACGATTAACACCCAGGTATACCGGATTATGACCGGGAACCCGAAGATTTATGACGGCAAGGTTCTGTTTGGCTCTGACCACAGGAACCTTCTGGCGAAGGGGAGCGGCATTACCCAGGAGGCGGTTCAGTCCATGATTCTGGCGCTGGGAGGCCACAAGAGGAAGCTGGATGGGGCAGAGCAGGCCATCATCATCCGCCCGGCAGTCCTGGTGGTTCCGCTGGGGTACAAATTTAAGATGTATACCCTGTTTAATTCGGCTACGGTCAGCGCGTCGGGGGATGTCAATCCGCTTTACCAGTACAAGGATTCTATCCGTATTGTGGAGGATGCCACTCTGAACGCCCAGATTACTAGCGGGCCAATTCCCTGGTTTTTAGTCGGCGATACCAATGACACCGATTTCATCCAGGTGGATTACTTAAACGGACAGGACATCCCGAATATCCGGCGCATGGAGGCTCCTGGCCAGCTTGGCTTTGCCTGGGATGTGTATGGGGACTGGGGTATTACGGTCTTAGATTACAGAGGAGCTGTGAAGAACCCGGGTATTGAGATTACGTCGCCGATTGCACTGGCGTAGGAAGGAGAAAAATTATGGCAAATACAGCAGTTTATATTCAGCGGGGAGAAACACTCGATTACAAAAACAGCACAGATGCAGCCATTTTGGCGGGAACCGTTGTTTTATTCGGAGACAGGATTGGCGTGGCTGGAGGAGAGATTCCTGCTGGCGCAGTGGGGGCCCTCCATGTGACCGGCGTCTTTGAGATTCCGAAGAAGGCCAGCGTCGCACTCTCAATGGGAGACGCTGTGGTTTACACGGAGGCAGACGGGATTGACAAGGCTGCAGCTGCGGCTTCGCCCATAGGGTACGCCGTTGCGGCCTCCGGGGCCGATGAGGCCGCGGCCACAGTCAAGCTTCTGGGGTAAGGCGATGGGATTCAAGGATATTGTCAGGGAGGATATTCGAAATATTTTTCTCGATACGGAGGAGTTTGGAACGCCGCACCTGATTAATGACAGGAAAATCCCCATTGTGATTGATGACAATGAGATGATTGAACGGGAGAAGCGGAGTACAGGGACAGACAGCGCAGAGGGCATTTATAAGCGGCAAATCTTGTTTTACGTGGCAGCTTCGGAGTTTGGCCCTCTGCCGGCCGTGGGGCGGACGCTGACACTGGATGGCCGTCCTTACCAGATTACAGACGCGATCAATGAGGATGGCCTGTATTCAATCAGTTTGAAGGCGGTGAGGGCGACATGAGAATGCAGATGAACATCCACCTGGAGAACCGGGAGTACATCATGAAACTTTTGCAGGATTCGGGGAAAAAGCCGAAGCCGATAATTAAGAAGGCAGTCAACGAGGCGGCAGCAAAGGCAAAGGAGAAGGTTTACGAAGGCGTTAAGCGGGAGTATACGATAAAGTCATCCGCCTTTTCCAAGAAGGATTTGTCTGTAAAAAAAGCAACGGTCTCCCGGCTGTACGCGCAGTTGGAGATATCCGGCTCGCCGTTCTCTCTGCCAAAAGCCTATAAAACAGCGAAGAACCGTAAACGGACACCGGCCAAGGCGGCTGTAAAAAGAGGTGCGTTAAAGCCGCTGCAAAAAGGAGGTTTAAAGGGGTTTGTAAGTAAGATGTCATCGTCCCACAAGGGGATTTTCCAGCGAACCTCGAAGGCAAGGTTTCCGATTAAGGAGCTGATGGGTCCCTCCGTGTCCAAACTCTCCGAGACAGTCTACCGGCCGATGGAGGGCGAACTGCAGGAGGGACTGAATCAGGCTCTTTGGAATTTTATTGATGAGGCGTTTCGGGTGTAGAGGAGGATGAGGATGACCAATAATCAGTTGGAACGAAGCTTAATTGAGGAGATTGAGGCGCTGTCCTCCGATATTCGCCTGGAGGGTATTGACGGTCAGGAGAAACGGCTAAAGGGGTATGCGGAGGCGATTCCGCAGCTTCCCCTTCCGGCAAACTGGAACGAGGATGCGGGGGACGGTTTCGGGGAAAGTGACCCGGAGGATGCGTTGATTCCATATTTTATTGTGAAAACAACGGAAATTTCCTATGAGGAAGGGGAAGGGGCGGCGAAGCTCTATCTTCTTTTTTGCATCTGTGACCACTCCCAGAGTATGCAGGGGTACCAGACGCTGTGGAACCTCTTAAACCGCATTACGGGCCGGTTCCGGGCGGATACGGTTTTAGATGCTTTTTATTGTGAAAAAAGGATGAAGGCAGTGATTCAGGACGAGGACACCTACCCGTATTTTTTCGGTGGAATCGAAATGACATGGAACCTTCCTGAAATGGAAGAGGATGAGGTGATTTAACATGAAAAAAGAAAGTAGAAAAACCGGAATAGACACTCCGGTCAGTGTATATCTGGGACCGTCGTTTTACGGGATTGTCCAGAAGGGGACAGCGTTAAAAGAGGGAAGCCTCCCCAAGTTTGAGACTCTTTTAGGGGCTTATCCGTTTCTGAAAGGGCTTTTAGTGCCGGCGGCAGAATTGGCGGAAAAGAGGAAGCAGCTGAGAGCCGGAGACAGTGAATTAAATGCGTTATACCGCAAGGCAGAGCAGATAAAGGAGGAGCTGCATGTATAAGCACGGAATTGAAGTAGAAGAAAAAAAGACAACCTATCAGCGCCCACTTGCAACTAGTTATGGCGTTCAGGTGGTGGTGGGAACCGCACCGGTTAATATGACTAAAAATCCAAAGGAATATGTAAACCGTCCGGTGCTGGTACAGTCGTTTGCGGAAGCGGTTGAAAAACTGGGATACACAGATGATTGGAGCTATACGCTGTGTCAGAGCATTTACGCATCTTTTCAGATGTTTAATGTCTATCCGGTTATTTACGTGAATGTTCTGGATCCAGACAAGCACAGCAAAGAGGTAGCGGAAGCAGCTTGCCAAGTCAAAAATCACCAGGTGACACTTGATAAAGAAGGAATTCTGTTGAGTAGTATCCAAATAAAAGCTCAGGCAGAAGGGACCGCCCTGAAATTGAATGAGGACTATATTTCGAGTTTTAACAGTGCAGGAAAGAGCGTTATTACCCTGCTTAGCACAGGGAACGGCTATGAGCTGGAGAATATCCAGGTAAGTTATAAATATTTGGCTCCGTCGATGGTGACGGAAGAGGATATTATTGGCGCCTATGACATGGAAACAGGGAAAGAAACGGGATTGGAGCTGGTACGCCGGGTTTACCCCATGTTCCATCTCTCTCCAGGGTTAATTCTCGCGCCAGGCTGGAGCCAGAAACCAAACGTTGGGGCTGCCATGCAGGAAAAGTGTACAGAGATTAATGGTGTATTCCGTTGCGAGTGTGTGCTGGACTTAGATACAGCCACCACCGGAAAATACAGTGAATGTGGAACGGTGAAGAAACAAAATGGATATACGGACCCTCATGCAATTGTTCTGTGGCCGGAACTTTTAACGGGCGGGAAACATATGGCATTTTCTGCGGCCTACGGGGCGATGGCCAGTTATTACACGGCGACGAATGGAGATGTCCCCTATTTGTATCCGTCCAATCGCCTTTTGAATGTTGAAGGGGCAGCATTAGCTGATGGAACAGAGATTACGCTGGACCAAACACAGGCAGCCTATCTGAATGGAGATGGTGTTGTGACCGCTATCAATGACGGCGGCTGGAGAAGCTGGGGAAATAATACCGGATGTTATCCGGAAAATACAGACCCGAAGGATTACCGAATTGCCTGCCGGAGAATGTTCAGCTTTGTGGCAAATTATTTTATCCGGCAGTATCAGAGCCGCCTGGATGCTTCCATAAACCGCCGAACCATCGACGACATCGTGAACAGCTTTAACATTTGGGGGAATAGCTTGGTCAGCCAGGGAATGTGCGCCGGCCTTCGGATGGAATATGCCGAGAGCGAAAATGATAATGAGAGCCTGTTAAACGGTCATGTGAAGGTAAGGATTTACCTGGCTCCGTACACACCGCTAGAATACATCCTGGCGTCGGAGGAGTTTGACATGACGGCGCTGCAGGCGTCTATCGTAGGCGGAGAGGAGTGATGAAATGAAAATACCGCAGGTAATTAATCGCTTTAATTTATATCGAAACGGAACAAAGCTGATTGGGACGTCCGGCGAGGTGGAGCTTCCCGAGGTAACGAATCTGACAGATACCATTGAAGGAGCCGGAACCGGTGGAAACCTGGAAATTCCAGTCATCGGACTGACGGATACCATGGATATCCAGATTCCCTACACCACCTTGAGTAAGGATGCGTTTGCCATGATGAATCCCAATGAGGCGGCCGATCTCTTACTCAGCGGCGCAATCCAGGGGATGGACAGCGGAACCGGGAAGGTCGGCTATACGCAGCTCAGTATTGCGGTTCGCGGCGTGGTCAAAACCTTTACACCGGGCAGCGTGAAGGCCGGGGCAAAGATGGAGTCCAGTGTGACCCTAAGTCTCAGTTATTACAAGATTGTGATTGACGGAACAACGATGCTGGAGATTGACAAGCTGAATGGTGTCTACATTGTAAACGGAGAGGATGTTTTAAGGGAAGTCAGAAACATGTGTTAAGGAGGGCGTATGGAAACAGATAATGAAAAAGATGTACCGGAGAAGGTACAGGACAAAAAAGACAGTTGGAAGATTATTAAGCTTAGAAAGCCGGTTTCCCATATGGGAATGCAGATTGAATCTCTGGATTTAACGGGATTGGACGATATGACGCTGGATGACATGGCAAGAATTTACGGTATTTATGATGAGATGGGTGGAACTGGTACAGTAATGCAAGAATCCACCCTTCTGTTTGCCAAATTAACAGCCCAGCATCTGACGGGACTCCCACTGGAAGTACTGGGGAATTTGAGTGCCAGGGATGCGATTGTGTTAAAAAACAGGGTATACCGTTTTTTCTACATGTCGGCATAGGGGGATTCGGGGACATCCGGGAGGCGAGGAAGTCTTGTGTGGCTGCAGCCAGATACAGCTATACAGGGCTTGATTTTTTCTATGGCCTTCCGCTGAAAATGTTGAACTTGACAATGAAAGATGTTTCGGAAGCAGCGAAAGAGGAAAGGAGGCGGGAGAATGGCAGGAAAAGGTAAGGGATATGAACTAAAGGTTAGGATTGGCGGAGAGGTGGAAGGTTCCTTTGGGAAAGCCTTTTCAAAAGCGGAAAGAGAGCTTGCAACACTCTATAAATTTTCCAGGAGAACGAATCAGGGATTCCTGGAGGGAGTTGACCGTTTAGACTCCTTTGCAAATAAAACCTTTGCTGTAATGGCGAAAGGGGCCGCGGCTGCTTCTGCTGGCCTGGCCGGAGTACTCACCGCTTCCACGATGGCCGGTTCCAGCTTTGAGGCTCAGATGAGTACGGTACAGGCGATTTCCCAGGCTTCTTTCAATGATATGAAACAACTAAAAGAAGTTGCAGCTGAAATGGGCCGAACGACGAAATTTTCTGCTACCGAGGCGGGGCAGGGATTGGAATACATGGCGATGGCAGGCTGGAAGACACAGGAAATGGTTTCCGGCCTGCCAGGCATCATGCATCTGGCGGCTGCCTCCGGGGAAGAGCTGGGAACTGTATCGGACATTGTGACGGATGCGATGACAGCCTTTGGCCTGCAGGCGGACCAGTCGGCACGTTTTGCGGATGTTCTGGCGCAGGCCAGCAGTTCCAGCAACACGAATGTTGCCATGATGGGTGCCACCTTTCAGTATGTGGCTCCGGTGGCTGGTTCTTTTGGCTATACCATCGAGGACGTGGCAACGGCAACCGGATTGATGGCAAACGCAGGTATTAAGGGAGAAAAAGCCGGTACTGCTATGCGTACCATGCTGACCAACTTGGCAAAACCGACTAAGCAGATGCGGGGATACATGAACAAGTTGTCCCTTTCTTTGGTAGACGGTACTGGAAAAATGAAGCCATTCCGGCAGCAATTACAGGAGCTTCGACAGGGATTTTCGGGATTATCAGAAGCGGAACGGGCAGAATACGCTGCCGGGATCGCCGGAAAAGAAGGCATGTCCGGCTTGCTTGCAATGGTCAACGCCAGTGAAGCGGATTTTACGAAGCTGACTGCGGCGATTGACAACTCTGCCGGAGCGGCAAAGGAAATGTCGGAAGTCCGTCTGGATAACTTAGCCGGGGATATCACCATTTTAAAAAGCGGCATGGAGGGGGCTGGTATTGAAATCTACGGAGGCTTCAGTGGTTTACTCCGGGAGGGAGTACAGGCTGCAACGGCCTGGGTCAGCTCTTTCACCGAAAATTTAAAAGAGGATATCCCTACGATTCGAAGAGAAGCGAAGAACTTTGCAAAAGCGGCGGAAAGCCTGTTTGGGCCGCTTCTCGACGCGGGAAAATGGCTGTTACAGCATCCGGGAGTACTGGAAGGCAGTATTAAAGGAATTGCCGCGGCGATGCTGACATTTAAGGCGGCGAAAGGAGCTACAGCGGCGGTGAAATTGCTCGGTACACTGTCCGGAATGATGTCGGCTTGGCCGGTGGTCGCCGTGGGCCTGATAATTGGAGGCATTGTAGGAATCAGCTCCGCGGTGGAACGGATGGCGAAAAAGAAGGCAGTCAAGAATCTGGCGGAGCATTTTGGAGATTTGACGCTGTCAATGGAAGAGCTAAACGAGGCTGCACGGCACATTGTGGGGGATAGGCTGTTTGACAACATTGAGGCAATGGAGACCTCTGCAGGCAGAGCCGATGAATTTTTTCAGTCCATGAAAGATAGCCTGAAATCCATCCAGAAGATGGAGTGGAAGCTGTCGATGGGAATGGAGCTGGACACATCTGACGCAGAATCTTATGTCAGCGATGTTGATAGTTATGTTACAAGTGCCCAAGACTATATCGCCGAAAAAGGATATGAATTTAATCTGGCAGTGGAGTTGGTGCTTGGAGATTCCGGTCAGGGATTTGCAGAGGATAGCGGAGCTTTTTACCAGTCGCTTTTAGCTCAGTTGGATCCTTTAAAGCAGGATATTAGTAAAGCGTTAGAAGATATCACGGAGAATGGGCTTACCCTAGATAAACAGAAGATTGTGGATGGCTATCTGGCAGAAATGGCGGATATCACAAGTATGATTACCGATGCCCAGAATGTCGCAAAGCTGCAGATGATAGAAGGACAGTTTGCTGGGGTAGCCTTAACGCCTGAAACTTTTCAGAATTTGCAGTCAGCGATTGCAGATTATACAGAGCAGGCGAATACGGCTACAGATGTCGCAACGGAGAAGGTTTTAGCAAGCTTAAATACACAGCGTATTGCTTGGGAACAGGGAACGATAGATTCAAACGGAGAGCGAATCGGACTTTCACCGGAGGAATTTGACGCTAAGAAAGAACTAACACTTCAGGGAGGATATGAGAAAAAGGCACTGAATACCTTAAATGGATACCAGGCCATGCGGGGAGCTATCATGTCCACCTACGGGGAGGAAATACAACCAGCCATAGAAGCGGTCAATCAAAAGATTAGTGATGCTCTCGCGGAGGCGCCGCAGGACGCTAGCGTGGAAGAATTGCTTACCTATCTTAATCAGGCTTATGCGGGAGCGTCAGAAGCGTTGGAATCTTTTGATTTAAGTGATGAGACCAAGGACGCCGTAAATATGTTGCTGCAGGGAATGAAACCCACTACAGAGCAACTTCAGGGTCTGGAAGAGCAGCTCAAAGCATCGGGAGGAGACATAGCCGTAGAAACGATGAAAGGGATTACGGCAGCATTCTCTGACCAGGCAGCTTTAACAGCCATTACGGGAACGACTGAAGATATGTGGACAGTCATCGGAACCCAGATGGCAAGGAGTGCGCAGTTCTCTGACATGGCGCAGATTGTTGCGAATTCTAGCGGCCCACAGTTTCCAGAGGGACTCCAAAGGGGAGTTGATAGCCAGAAGATAAAAACGGAACAGACGATAGGGCAATATTACAGACAGGTAGGGGATGAGATAAAGCGGCAGTTTCTTCAGCCATTTACAGTTGATATCAAACTGGATCCTGTGATATCAGATGGAGGCATCCGCCGGAATGTGGGTGCCCCTTATCGTGATCCAGCGGGTAAGAAGCCTGAGCATTATGCATCTGGAGGATTAATCGAAAAGCCGACGCTTTCCTATTTTGCGGAGGAAAGCCCGGAAATGGCTATCCCGATTGACGGTTCCCGAAATGCGACAGAACTTTGGAAAGAAACCGGCCGTCTCCTCGGCCTGTATCAGGAAAATAATTATGGAGTCTATTCGAAGGCGCTTTCAGGAGCGCCGGCCGCATCTTCCAGCTTTCAGGGACAGACGGCAGCTCTACCAGCGTATTCTCCAGTACTTAATCTTTATGGGAACGCTGGCCGTGAAGAGGTGGAGGAGGCAGAGCAGGTCTCCTTTGAGCGATTTAAAGAGTGGTTTCTCCGGTTCGAGGAAAGCCGAAGCCGGATGAGTTTTTAAGGAGGAGCGGAATGGATACCTATCAAACCGTCCAGGGAGATACCTGGGATATGATTGCAAAAAAGCAGTATGGAGATGAAAAGAAGATGGACATTTTGATGATGAATAATTTCCAGCTGCTGGATTATGTGGTGTTTCCGGCCGGGCTCCTGGTTAACATCCCAGAACTAAGCAACGATGAAAAGCAGGGATGGCCGGAATGGAGGAAGTAGTGAGAACAAGAAGAGTACAGACGGATATTTTTTACAATGGCGTGGATGCCAATATCTATATATCGGATACCTTGTCTGATTTTCAGTATGATGATTCCACAGAGGAGTCTGACTCTATTTCCATTACAATCGGCGATGCAGATGAAAAATGGTCAGGTGCCTGGATTCCGTATAAAGGGGATAAAATTAGTGCTGGGATTAAACTGGAGGACTGGGAAGGAGAGGGGATTGACCAGGGCTTTTACTGCGGTGAGTTTATCGTAGATTCTTTTCGACTCTCAGGGCCGCCGCAGAAAGTTGTGATTGAAGGAGTTTCATCGCCCGTCAATTTGGATTTTAAGGAGACGACGCGTACTCAGACCTGGGAAAAGGTTACTATTCACCAGATTGCAGCAGAGATTGCTGCACGGTACGGACTCACTCTCGTGTATGACACAGGACAGGAGATTACGCTGGAACGGGAAGAGCAGAACGGGGAAACAGACAGCCGCTATCTTCAGGAGCTTTGTAATAAATATGGTATGGGAATCAAGGTGTATCTTTCCCAGATTATCATATGGTCGTATGAAGAATATGAAGCGCAGGAACCGGTTGCGGTTATTGAACGGGAAGCAGTGAGAAAATGGGAATACAAGGGAAGTGTTCAAGGAACCTATACCGGAGCAAGGGTCAGCTATACAGATCCAAAGAAAGGTAAGAAGGTAGAAGCTTTTATTGGCCGGGAGGGGCGTGTTTTGACAGTCAATGAGAAGGCAGAAAGCGTGGCCGATGCCGAACGAATTGGGAAAAATGCACTCCGCAACGCGAACCGGAAGGAAGTTACAATGGAACTCACCCTGTTTCCGAATGAACCAATACCGGCGGCTTGTACGGTAAGATTAGCCGGATTTGATAAAATGGATGGGATCTACTTTGTAACGCAGGCAAGCCACAGAGTATCAAGAAAAGAGTACGGTATCCGTCTCAGTTTATATCAAATAAGTGCGGATACCGATATTGCCGGCCAGACATCAGAAGAGCGGCCGTCTGCCAGCGGTTATACAGTGGTAAAGGGAGATACTCTTTGGGATTTGGCGGAAACCTTTTATCAGGACAATACAAAATATACATTAATTTACGAGGCAAACCGGGAAAAGATTGAAGCAGAAGCGAAGCGTCACGGAAAAAATGACTCGGGTGGAGGGTATTGGATCTACCCGGGAACGAAGTTAACAATACCAGGAGGAGCGAAATGAACGAAATCAGAGTAGGAAATGTATCGAGTGTCAATTATGCGGCCGGTACCGTTCGTATTGTCTATCCGGATAAAAGTGAAAAAGGAACAGCGGAACTGCCTGTTTTTTGTGGAACGGGTGAATATCAGATGCCGAAAGTGGATGACCAAGTGTTAGTGCTTCACTTATCAAATGATAGCAGCGTGGGAATTGTCATGGGGGGCTTTTGGTCAGACCGTTCTCTTCCGTCCCAAAGTGGGCCTGGAATGTTTTACAAAAGATTAGGCGATGACGACGCCGCTTTCCTGAAGCAACTAGGAGGTGTACTGACGCTGTGCGACAGAGAAATTTCCTTGCAGGGGAGCGCCGGAACGATTACATTGACACAGCTGCTTGAAATGAAAAAAAAGCTTGATGCATTGGAGGGATGAGCATTGTGGCAAAAATAGGAACATTCGGAACCATCCGTTTTAAAGTCAGCGACCAACAACTCCTTACCTTTCAGAATTTTAAACGGGAAATTGCTGGTTCATGGAGCAACATGGAGCGGATTGGGAAAAAGCCTCTTACCGTTTTTTCGGGGCCAGAACTCCAGACGATTTCGTTTAGAATTTTCTTAGATGCAGGCCTTGGTATTCCTCCGAGGGAGATGCTGGAAAAAATCGAAGATATGGTGGAGCTTGGAACCGCCCATTATCTTATTATCGGAAATCAGCAGGTAGGAAACCAACGCTGGGTTATTACGAAAAGTTCAGAAATCTGGGAAAGAATTCTGGTAAAAGGAGAGCTGTTCCGAGCTACGGCGGATCTGACTTTACAGGAATACGTGTAGGAGGCCGATGTGGAGTTTGCGATAGTATTTGACAAAAAGGAAGAAAAATTGAGGCAGGAGCTTTCCATGCTGCTCTCCACACGCGCCGGAAGCGTACCAGTAATCAGAGATTATGGAATAAGCTGGCAGTGCCTGGATGCTCAGCCGGATGTTGCGGAAAGCCTATTTTATCAGGAACTCCTGCAGAAAACGGAAAAGTATTTACCAAATATTAAAATTGTGGGGATAGAGTTTGTTCATAATCCGGGAAACGGAGAGGCGACCGCAAAAATCAGTTGCAGGAGGAGGGAAAATAGTGAGTGAAACAATCGTAAAAAGACTTGAACAATACCCGGAAGTTAGTTTCATAGAGGGAAAATCCTTTGATACGTTCCTTTCTGAACTGCTAAAAGAGTATCAGCGCAGGTACAAGGAATTGACGGGAGAGGAGCAGGAACTTGCCATTTCTGACCCCATTCGGCTGATTTTATATAGTTGTTCTGTTCTGATTTATCAAGGCTTTCAGTATGTAGATCGTGCTGCAAAAATGGGACTTTTAAAATACAGTACAGGGGATTTCCTGGATAATCTGGCGGCCATGAAGAATGTGGAGCGGCTCCCGGCGCAGGCGGCTATGACCACAGAACGTTTTTATCTGTCGGCCGTCAGGGAATCTCCAGTAGTAATTCCGAAAAATACAAGAGTAAAAGGCGATAAGTTGTTTTTCGCAACAACTTTGTTGACGGAAATCCCAGCGGGCGCCGAATATATCGATATCCCGGTCAAATGCCTGACACCTGGCAGTGTCGGAAATGGTTTTCTTCCAGGGGAAATTGCAACATTAGTAGACCCGGTTAATTATATTGAACGGGTAGAAAATACGACAAAGACGGAGGGCGGAGCCGACCAGGAAAGCGATGAGGAGTTGGCCGAACGAATTTATCTATCACCATCATCCTATTCTACCGCCGGACCAGAGGATGCATACCGTTATTGGGTTATGACGTATAGCACAGAGATTCAGGACTGCAAAATATATAGTGAATCTCCGGGCGAGGTAGATATCTATGTACTGTTGCGGAACGGGGAATTGCCAGGTGAAACCTTTTTAGAGGGACTGAGTGGCTTTTTGGAAAATGATAGCAAACGACCGTTGACAGACAAAGTTATTGTGAAGGCGCCGAGCCAAGAGGCATATTCCATTGACGTCACTTATTACATCAATCGGTCAAATCGGGATATGGCGGAAACAATCAAGCAAAAGGCAGAAGCAGCCTGCCAGAGCTATGTAAACTGGCAACAGGCAGCGATTGCAAGGGACATTAATCCATCAAGGCTGATGTTCGAATTGGTTCAGGCTGGAGTGAAATGGGCCGAGATTCGAAAGCCTGTATTTGCAGAAATAACAGGAGCAAAGGTTGCGAAGGCGTCAGCCATAAATCTGGTATACGGAGGTCTTCAGGATGATTAGTTTCAAAGATGCAGATTTGCTTTCCGTGCTACCGGAAAATCTGTCCCAGCCAGAGACACAGGCGCTGAGCGCGGCGATAAAAAGCGGATTGAGGGACTTGCAGAGGTATGCCAGGGCGGCACCGATTTATGCTGCCATTAAGGAGCTGCCGGACGAAGCGTTAAATCTACTGGCAGTAGAACTACGAGTACAGTATTATGAGCCTGATGCAAAGCGAAGTATCCGGGAAGGAATGATTAAGCAGACAGTAGCTTGGTATCTGAGAGGAGGAACTGGTTCCGTTTTATCGGAATACCTGGGAACTTTGTTCCAGGGCGGAAGATTGCAGGAGTGGTACATCTATGGAGGAAAACCATATTTTTTTAAGGCTATCGTTGATTTGGCCCTGGACGACGTGATTCATGTGGGGGACGGAGAGAAAATCATTGACCGAATACGTGTTTATAAAAATGTCCGTTCTTGGTTAGAGGTGCTGGAGTTTCATGTTGGTGCCGAATACGAGGTACCTATCGGTTACGAGAACAAAGTATGTTTTCGGTTCCAATTCCACCCACGCTATAACTTAGGCTATTTGCATCTGGACGCTCTCTGGAGGCTGGATGGGAGCCGTCGCTTGAATGGTTATGACAGTAAAGAAACGCTGGATTTTTATCCGGTAAAGGCCCGGCTGCAGATAGCGGTCAGCGGAGAAGCGAAAGCGGAGCTGGCCGGAGTTAATATGAACGAGAGAGTACAGGTTGCTATTAAAACAGAATCCATTCAGCAGGTACAGACGGGCGTCGTAAAGCAGATGGAGATGGCAGAGCAGTTGAACTGTCAGGCATCGGCAGTATGTAAGATTGAAACGGATAGCTATATGACGAAGTTAAACGGTCTGGATGGAACTTGGAAGTTGAATGGCAGCCGGAAACTCGACGGCGGCCGGTATGCACTATAAGAAAGGAAGGATAGAACATGGCAGAGAATAAAGGCGTAATCACGATGACAGGGAGGAAAAAGTTGTGCATGGCCCACGCCGGTGACGAAGTATTACCCAAAATTGCGAAAATAGCCTGGGGGGATGGCGGTGTGGATGAGGCAGGAACTCCAAAGCTGGCAACGGGGAACGAAGTAGGCCTGTATAATAAGCTCCTGGAAAAAGCGATCGAAAGCCATAGTTATACCAGTGACGACAAGACAACTTGTCGCTACACAGCTACGCTGGAGGCTGGAGAACTGACAGGGAAGGAAATATCGGAGATGGGGCTATTTGACGAGGCTGGCGATTTGATTGCTTACCGGACCTTCATGCGGAAAGGGAAGGATGAAGATATTCCACAGATTTATGATATGGACGAAATTTTTTAAAGAGGAGGTCCCGCATGGCATTTATAATCAAGAATCCTCCGGAATTTACACGGGAGGTGACACAGTGGACGAGGGAGACACTGGCTGACGGAGCAGAAATGGCGGAAGTGCCGGAAGCACTATTGAATAACGATATTTATCTGAAAACGCAGATGGAGCGTCTGGAGCACGTGACAGAAGTTGCTCTTACGGCAGAGGGCTGGATTGGAGAAAACGCACCGTACAGCCAGACGGTTCTGGTTTCGGGCGCCGCGGAAGGGATGGAGCCGACCGTGGTCAGCGCCCTGGCGGATGGGGCCGATGCGGCCACAGCAAAGGCATATATCAAGGCGTTTGGGATTATTTGTGGTGGCACAGCAGAGTTGACTGATGGACAGGCCGTATTTAAAGTTTATAAGAAGCCGGTGACGGACATTACAATCGGCCTGAAGGGGGTATGAGTGTATGAGTAAGATATGGATGCCGGGAGGCGCTGGCGGTGGTGCCGGTTCGGACGAATGTACACTTGTGAAAGCGAATGTACCGACTGGACTGAAAGCGGTGACCGCCGATTCAGATGATGAAGCGGTGGAAGGAACTTTAGATACGGAAACAACATTGGCGGATTCGCAGGCACTTTCGGGCCAAACGTTTTTAAAATTCAACCCGGTAACGAAGCTGTTTGAGCGGCGAGTGGGTGGGATGACGAACCGGGGAGCGGTCATTCAGGAGCTGGGAGCTGGAGGAAGTTACACAATCCCGGAGGGATTTCACAATGGCTCCGGAAAAGTGACTGCAAAAAGCCTGGCCAGCCAGACACCTGGCGATTCGGCAGCCGGGCATATCCTTGCCGGAAGAACGGCATGGGTGAATGGCAGTAAAATAACCGGCACGATTCCCAGCCAGGCGGGAGGAACATTGACACCCTCCACATCGACAGTAACTGCAAACTGTTCTGGCAAATACATGACAAGCAATTACACCATTCCAGCCTTCGCCTTACCGCCAGCAAACGCTCTCCGTAAAGGCTATTCCTACACCTTGTACGGAAAGACAGTTACTGGGACGTTGGAACAATGGTTATCTTCTCCTGCTGATGTTACCGGGAACGAAACAGGAGCAACCAAAATAGGCACTTCAACTGGTTTCTTTTCATGGATTACAAGTCCAAAAAGCATAAGCGTGTTTTGTGGTAGTAATGGTGGTTCCACGTTGGGCCGACTTAATACAGCAGTAAATGTTTCGTCATATAAATACTTAAAACTATTCGTCCCCAGAGCATATGATAAGTCAGGCTCACAATACTACACTAAAGTAGGGATATCTTTACAAGCAGATGGAAGCGGGGTTACATATGGGGCGGAGGTGCTTGCTAATAGTACTGTTACTAATTTTAACGTAATTCTGGATGTCACAAATTACAATGGGATGTATTTTATTTATGTGTCTGTAAGAAGCGCAAGCACTACCAAAAATAATGGAATAATGGGTGGAACTATATCCCTATCTAATTCGTAAGTAACGAGTTACTGGCATTTAAGTTAAAGTCATAAATATCTCGTAGATAAACCCCTTATCGGGGCTTAAATTACCATTAGTACTTCTGTAGTAGACACCATACACATATATGTAATAATTACCACTTAAGGATGATATGTCAAGTATATTATACTCTGGCCCGTTTGAACGTGTATTAAGTACGTTACGTTTTTCCATACCTGAATCCATTGCAGATGCAGACTTAGACACTCCTATTGAAAACTTGTATCCGTTCACCGGGGCACTACCACACCTGCCTTTTACTTTTAAGTATTTATAACTTGTTAAGTCAACCGTTTGATTTAGTCTTCCCATCTGGTAAGCACTCAATATTAAGTTGCTGGAATCTAGTGTGGCACCTGCCATCCCAGTAGTTTGGAGATTAGACCATGTACCATTATTAAAAAAGTATAATGGAGATGATACATACCCTTCAAACGTCCCAGTAACTGTCTTTCCGTAC
>OLQS01000810.1_pt1 | contig 20243 bp, 17 predicted proteins | sample 1672291 | NCBI WGS metagenome assembly OLQS01 (sample SAMEA3136668, study PRJEB25190) | human gut metagenome | biome: human gut; feature: human-associated habitat; material: faeces | place: Austria | collected 2013
AAAACAAGTAGATTACAGGGAGGTTCAGTCATGACAGCGAAAAAAGTAAGTGCAAAAGATTTCCTTATCAATAATGGAATCATCGTCGTTCTTTTATTACTTGCAGTATTTACTGCGATCAAACAGCCGACATTCTTCTCAGGCGGTAACTTCATTAATATCGCTCTGAACGTAGCTCCGCGATTCATCATCGCCTGCGGTGTATCCGGATGCTTAATTACAAAAGGTACAGACCTTTCCGCAGGACGTATGGTTGGTCTTTCTGCCTGCTTAGCAGGTACCTTGCTTCAGAAGCCGGATTACAGCGGCAAGTTCTTCCAGAACCTTCCGGATTTCGGAAATGCCTGGGGCTTATGGGTTCTCGCGGTTCTTCTGATCTGTGTGGTAATTTGCTGTATCTTTGGTTTTATCAATGGTATCGTAATTTCCTACTTACAGGTTCCGGCCTTCATCGGAACACTTGGTATGCAGCTGATCGTTTACGGTGTCTGCCTTGTTTACACAAACGCGACTCCGATCGGTGGATATCACAGTGCGTACACAGCAGTAGCAAAAGGAAAACTCTTTGGTGTGATCCCGTTCCTGTTCCTGATCGCCCTTGCGGTTGGTCTTGTTATGTGGTTCATCTATAACATGACTCCTCATGGAAAATATATGTATGCGATCGGCGGCAACGAGCAGTCCGCAGAGGTTTCCGGTGTAAACACTAAGAAGACAAAGATCATCATCTACATGACAGCGGCAGCTCTTTACGCACTGGGCGGCTTCCTTGTAGGAGCAAAATCCGGTGGTTCTTCCGTTAACATGGGCCAGGGCTGGGAGCTTGAGGCCATCGCAGCCTGCACCATCGGTGGTGTATCCGTAAACGGTGGTATCGGACGTATCTCCGGTGTTCTTATCGGTGTTCTTGTATTCGAGATCTTAAAGACCTGCTTACAGTACCTTGGTGTTGACACAAACTATCAGTACATCGCGCAGGGTATCGTTATCGTAGTTGCGATCGCTCTCGATATCAGAAAGTACATTGCAAAGAAGTAATAGACTGACTGTTTCGGTACAGTTAAAAAACGGGCGGAGGACGAGTTCCAACGCCCGTTTTTGCACACTCGCGCGAAGATGCAGATTGTTGGAAACGGCCGTGCGAGACGCTCGAGTGTGCCGCGGCACATTTTTGCGTACATCATGTATCAGAAAGAAAATACCGATGGCTGGTTTTAGCAGCCTGCCTCATGGAAAGAAAGCTGGAGCGGTTTGATAAAAACTGCACCGGGAGAGTGGAGGTGAAGGAATGGAAGAAGAGATTGAGAAGGTCAGCGGAATCGGAACAGTGACTGAAGCCGCAGAAAAGGTTGTGGAGGCCTTTGGTGAGAAGACTTTAGAAGAACTCACTGAGGAGAATAAACGGCTGCAGGAGGAAAATGAGCGCCTGAAGAACAGATCCATAAAAGAGCGGATGTACGATAAGATCAATGTGTCGGTGCGGACGATTGATATCTTTATCGGGTGCATGTGTGCATTGTTTGTGGCTGTTGTGGTGATGGGAATGCTGAAGTAAGAGAGTGAAGCGCTGACAGAGATCATGCCCGCCGCAGCCTAAACGTTCAACGACAGGAAAAGATCCTGATGCCAGAAACTGAAACTATCGAAGTGGATAACAAAAAAGCTCTGGAGAACGATATGAGAAAGGTTCTCCAGGGCTTTTCTTTGTTTTGTCTGCTGATTCCCTAAAGAGGAAAATTACAGCAGGAGTCTTATTTCTTATAAAGAATTCTGATGGAATTCAGCACACAGAGGATCGCAACACCGGTGTCGGCGAATACCGCGAGCCACATGGAGGCGATTCCCATGAGACCTAAGATCATGACAAGAGCTTTTACCGCAAGGGCGAATACCACATTCTGGTTGGAGATCGCGCCTGTGCTTCTCGCAATCTTGATGGCTTCCGGAATGGCATCCATGCTGGATGTCATGAAGACGACATCGGCGGCTTCGATGGCTGCGTCAGCGCCGCTTCCCATAGCTGCGCCTACATCAGCGCCTGCAAGTACCGGTGCGTCGTTGATTCCGTCACCGACGAACATCGCGCTTCCGTTCTCCGCGCGGAGCTTCTGCAAGATCTCGAGCTTATCAGCCGGGAGAAGCTTTGCGTATACATTGTCGATTCCGACCTCGGCGGCTACCGCCTCAGCGGCTGCCTCGCCGTCGCCTGTGAGCATAGCGGAGCGGATCCACATGGATTTTAAGGATTTGATGGCATCCTTTGCCTCCGGCTTGATCGTATCGGCGATCTGGATCGTTCCTGCAAGCTTTCCGTTTATCGATATATAGACGGTGGTGACAGCACCGTTCTCATCGTAAGCGCCGCAGTCCACGTTGAACTCGGTGAGAAGCTTTCTGTTTCCGCAGAGCACTTCGCCCTGGGAGAGCTTTGCATGGATGCCTTTGCCGGAGATCTCCTCGATCTCGGCGGGCTTTTCGATCACAAGATTCAGATCTTTTGCAGCGGAGACAATGCTGACTCCGATCGGATGAGTAGATGCGGTCTCGCATGCTGCCGCGATCTGAAGGATTTCCTGCTCGGAAGCTGTGCCTGCCGGAAGGATCGTCTGAACCATGAAGTTTCCTTTTGTGATGGTTCCTGTCTTATCCATGACAACCGTTTTTACAGCTTTCAGGTTTTCAAGTGCGATTCCACCTTTAAAGAGGATTCCTTTCTTGGAACCTGCGCCGATCCCGGAGAAGAATGCCAGCGGAACGCTTAAAACAAGGGCACACGGGCAGCTGATTACGAGGAAGGTAAGAGCTGTGTAGATCCAGTGGGACCAGTTTCCTGTAATTAAGGACGGAATGATCGCTGTCGCAGCCGCCAGGGCAACGACGAACGGGGTGTAAATCCGTGCAAATTTCGTGATGAAGCGCTCGGCCTGCGGCTTGCTGGCTGCGGCGTTCTCCACGGAATCGAGAATTCTTGTGACCATGGACTCGGAAAGTTCCTTCTCGACTCTCATTTTTAAGAGACCGGAAGTATTGACACAGCCGGATGTCAGCTGGCTTCCGACCTTTACCGATACCGGGACAGGTTCACCTGTGATCGGTGACGTATCGATCCGGCTCTCGCCCTCTACGACAACGCCGTCAAGCGGAATGCGGTCACCAGGACGGATCTCTACGATATTGCCGACAACAGCGGAACTTGCCGGAACCTCGCGGACAGTACCGTTTTCGTCAAGAAGAACGGTCTCCGGACGAAGATCAACGGCTTCCATGATCTGACTGCGGCTCTTTTCAACTGCGCGGTGTTCGAATGCTTCACCGACCCGGTAGAAGAGCATAACTCCGACCGCCTCCCCAAACTGGCCGACACAGAAAGCGCCGATGGTCGCGATGCTCATCAAAAAGTTTTCGTCCATCACGTGGCCGGTCTTTATGTTTTTCAGGGCTGTTAAGAGAACTTTCCGTCCAAGGATCAGGTAGGCGATCACAAAGCATATGGCGGAGATCTGCGGCATGGAGTGGGAGAGAAATTCTCCGACGATGAAGAGCAAGCCTCCGGCGATCAGCTCCGGAAGATCGTGAGCATGCTTGTCGTCACTGTTTGCATCTGCCGGTTTTCCTTCCTCGCGGATCTCGATGATGGTACCTGGTTCGATTTTGTCAGCAATCTCCTGCATCTTCGGGAGCAGCTTTGTTCCTTCAGAAGAGTAGACACGGAGCTGTCTCGTCGCGAAAGTTAAAATACAGTCATCGACTTCCGGGAGCTCCTGGATTTTTTTCTCGATCTTTGCGGAGCAGTTCGCGCAGTCGATGTTTTTCATTACATAGACGGTGCAGATCGCTTTCGGATTTTTCGGGCGGACTTCGATTACAGTGCCGGGCTCGATCTGATCAGCAATCTCCTGCATCTTCGGGAGCAGCTTTGTTCCCTCGGAAGAGTAGACCCGGAGCTGTCTCGTCGCGAAAGTCAAAATACAGTCATCGACTTCCGGGAGCTCCTGGATCTTTTTCTCAATCTTTGCGGAGCAGTTCGCGCAGTCGATGTTTTTCATCACGTAGACCACACAGGTGGATTTCGGTGTCGGACCGTGGTGGTGTTCGGCGTGTTCATGATGATGATCGTGTTCGGAGCAGCAGCCATCGTCATCATCGTGATGATGGTGATGATGGTGATGTCCACAGCCGCAGTGCTCTTCATGCTTGTCATCATGCTCCTCGTGATGGTGATGGTGCCCACAGCCGCAGTGCTCTTCATGCTCGTCATCATCATCCTCCTCGTGATGGTGATGGTGTCCGCATCCGCAGTGCTCTTCGTGCTCGTCATCATGCTCATCGTGATGGTGATGGTGTCCGCAGTCGCAGTGTTCTTCGTGCCCGTCATCATGCTCATCGTGATGATGATGTCCACAGCAGCAAACCTCTTCGTCCTCGTGGTCTGCTGACTTCTGCTTGGATTTTTCTAATTCCTCCATAGAGTAGACCTCCTCAGAATTATAATTTTTAATTATCATATTAACATATGAACCATCGTTCATATGACAAATATAGTACAGCTCTATGGTAAATGCAAGACTATTTTTTGATATTAGGAAAAGAATTAAGAAAATAAGGTGGGAGAGCAGAAAAAGCTGCCTGGCGATATATCGCAGGCAGCTTTGGCTATGTACATATAGATATTAGATTTCTTTAAACATCCGCGCCTCGATCAGATGGATTCCGTGAAGGAAACACTCGCAGACCGGAGTCTCAACGCCAAGCTCTTTTCCGAGGCGGACAACCGTTCCAGCGAACATATCGACTTCCGTGCGTTTTCCGACCTCAAGATCCTGAAGTGTTGACGGTTTATTTTCATAAGGAAGACGTCCGAGAGTGTGCTCCTGACGGTCGATCTCATTCTGACCGATATCAATGCCCAGCTTATTTGCAATACGGATCACTTCCCACATGGCCTTGTGGCGGAAGAAGTTGGCGTCATCGTTTTTCTGGAATGCTCCGAAGGGAACACCGAACATGGCGCATGTCATATTCTCGGCAACGTTGCACATGAACTTGAACCAGATCCCTTTTAACATATCCGCATCGATCTTGTAGTCGATCCCGCAGAGATCAAAAAGACTCTTTACGGCGAGAACATTCTCGGAATAGTGTTCCGGATCGTTTTTAAGGTCACCGAAGTGGATCAGTCCTTTATGCGGATCGAATTCTGTCTTTCCGTCCTTCATGACAATGCTGATCCGCATATAAGAGTACAGCAGATGCTCGCTGCCGTAGACGTCGGCGATTTGTTTTTCGCTCTCCACACCATTTAATACGGAAAGGATGATCGTATCTTTGCCAACCTGATTTTTAATATCCCTGATCGCCTGCTCCAGATCATATCCCTTTACTGCAATGATAACGAGATCTGCCGGATCCCCCTCGACATCAGGTGTGATGATCGGAAAACGATAATTGATCGTATTGACTGTTACCCCTTTTCGCTCCAGACGCTCTTTTCTTGCGCCGTCTGCAAGGATCCGGAAATCAGCCCCCAGCTTTTCTGAGATACGCGGCGCGAAAAATACCCCCATCGCACCGAGACCGATCAACGTCACCTTCTTTATGTCTTTCATAACTCCCTTTTCCTCCTTAAAAGTAAAACAAGCTGCGTTCCTTCTATTGTATAGTAAGACCGTGAGGGTGTCAACGAAAACAACCTTGTCTTTAGGGATAAAAAATGATATGATGGAAAAAGTATGGAGAAAAATTAACAAATATGTGTATGGGGAGAGAACGCTGAATGGAAATCACAAAAGAAGATAAACGGTCGGTGATCGATCACTGTTATCTGACCTATTTTATCAGCGGAATGGTCATCCTGATCTTCGGTGTCATTCTGCCAAACCTGATCGAGGAGAGAAATTTAAGCTTTACCGCGGCCGGCGGACTGCTTTCCTTTCTGGCGATCGGAAATTTATGTTCAAGTCTGGTCTATCCGATATTCTGCGGGATGATGTCCCAGAAGACGGCGGTAGTCGTACTGGCGATTCTCTATCCGGTGTGCCTGTTCCTGTTTACATTGGGACTTCCGGTCCCGGTGCTCTATGTGATGATCTTCCTGATCGGAATCACGAAGGGCATGATCACGATCATCAACAATCACGCGATCCGTCAGGTGACGGGAAGCTCCAATCAATATCTGAACCTGCTTCATATGTGGTATGCGGTGGGCGCTTTCCTGTCCCCGTTCGTTACGATACTTCTCATGGGAGCGGGTATGAACTGGAAGACGATCCTGCGCCTCCTTGCAGTCCTCACGGTTCTTATCGTTCTTTCCTACGCCACAATGGATTACAGAAAGATCGAAAAAGAGGAGAAGAAAGAAACAGGAGAGGAGTACAGCCAGACAGCAGAGCCGAAAGAAAAGTTCTGGTTCTTAAAGAACACGGGATTCCTCCTGGCAGTCGGCGCGCTGTTCTTCTATATGGGGCTCGAAAACTCTGTAAACGGATGGTTTGTTACCTATTTAAAGAGCACAGGCTTTATGTCTGCAAGCCTTGCGACTGTGATGGTATCCGTGACCTGGATCATGATCATGATCGGAAGGATCGTCATTGCAAACGTCTCAAAGAGGGTGCCGCCGGCAAAGATCCTGGCGGCGATCTCCACACTGCAGTTCGTGTCGGTGTTGATCCTCGTCCTCGCGAATGACACGGCGATGGCGGTGGCAGCCCTCGTCCTCTTGGGTCTTGGAATGGCAGGCGCCTTTCCGACAACGACGGCATTTACCGGAGATCTCATGGGGAATTCCCCACTTGGAATGTCGGTGTTTACAGGAATCGGTTCCCTCGGCGGGATCCTTACCCCACAGGTCATTGGCGTCCTTGCGGATAAGCTTGGATTCCGGGCGGCGATCCTGTTTTTAGTGCTGGATGCACTTTTGCTGGCACTCTTTGGAATCGGTGCCCTGAGATACACTGCAAGGCAGAAAAATTAGAAGAGAACAAGTAACTGTTCAGTAGGTCTGCACATTTACTGCGCTGACCATAAGAAAACTTAGAGTAGACGGCAAAAATCCTTTCGGCACAGCCGATTTGGAATGGATTTTTGCGCGTAACGGTGAGGTACTGAACAGTTACGAGAATAGCAAGATTTACTGAGGCTGACGGCTCCCGCCATCCATTCGACCAGTTTATCATCGCGAAGACACCGGCAGCAAGATGGGGCACCGTGGAAGATCTCAAGGGACCGGCAATGTTCCTCGCGTCCGAGGCTTCTGACTTTGTAAATGGACACATCCTCTATGTGGACGGAGGTATCCTCGCTTATATCGGAAAACAGCCGTAAAGACAGAAACAGATTTTGCCATATAAAGACATAAGTACTGCTTGTCTTTATGTGACCTGAAATTAGTATATTTGATAAATTTTTTCGGGCGGCTTTGTTGACATTTTTGCAGAAAGCTGATATACTCAAATTACGATATTGTGAAAAATGCATAGAAACAGGCGCAAGACGGGTACATTTTTAAGATGTGCCCGTATGCGTTGAGGAAAATGTGGAATGCATTCCACAATACGAAATAACTAACCAACAAAAGTTTCTTAAGTGAAACGAAACGAAGGAGGTGCGGTAAGTATATGTGGACAGGCGGTATGACCTTTGCGGATTCGATCATCATTTCACTTGTTGGACTGTTAGTCGTATTCTCGGCACTTGCAGTGCTCGCAATCGCGGTTATCATTATCTCTAAGGTCATCGGTACATTATTTAAGGAGAGTGCGCCAAAGGCAGCTGCGGCAGTTGCAGCACCGGCTCCGGCTATCGATGAGGAATCCTATGCAGTGCTTCTCGCGGCAGTCAGTGAGGAAGCAAGATTGTCTGGAGAGCAGTTCCGTGTAACAAGTATCAAAGAACTGTAAAAAACAAAAAAACTAAAACGCAGAAAAAGGAAAGGATGTAGTAAATAACATGAAATACGTTGCAACATTAAACGGAAAAAAGTATGAAGTTGAGATCGAGAGAGTAGACGAGTACAGACCGCTTGACAGAGGCGCACAGGCTAGCGCACCGGCTCCGATCCTCGCAGCAGCACCGGCTCCGAAGGCAGCTCCGGCACCGGCAGCAGCACCGGCACCAGCTCCAGCACCGGCTCCGGCTCCAGCACCGGCAGCAGCACCGGCAGCAGCAGGCGGACAGACAGTAGAGGCTCCGATGCCAGGTAAGATCCTTGACATCAAAGTTAAAGTTGGTGACGCAGTTGGTTACGGTCAGTGTGTAATCGTTATGGAAGCAATGAAGATGGAGACAGAGATCGTAGCTCCGGCAGCAGGAACTGTTGCATCCATCAACGTAAGCACAGGCGATTCCGTTGAGACAGGTGCAGTTCTGGTTACCTTAAACTAAGCAGGAGGTGCCACACGTGAATATACTTTCAGTTTTCGTGGAGCTGCTCGCCCAGTCAGGTTTTGCCGCAATCACCTGGCAGCAGTGCGTAATGCTCCTTGTATCCTTCGTTTTATTATATCTTGCAATCAAGAAGCAGTTTGAGCCGCTCCTTCTGCTCCCGATCGCATTCGGTATGTTCCTTGCGAACCTTCCGCTTGCAGGTCTTATGAATGAGGCAGATCACTGGTATCAGTCCGGTGTGTTAAGAATTATGTACATGGGCGTTAAGTCCAGCTTATTCCCGTGCCTGATCTTCATGGCAGTCGGCGCGATGACAGACTTCGGTCCGTTGATCGCAAACCCGGTCAGCCTTCTTCTCGGTGCAGCTGCTCAGTTCGGTATCTATGTTGCATTTACACTCGCAAATGCAACCGGACTTTTCACACCGGGTGAGTGTGCAGCGATCGGTATCATCGGCGGTGCTGATGGCCCGACCGCGATCTATATCGCAAATAATCTGGCTCCGGATCTTGTAGCTCCGATCGCCGTAGCCGCATATTCCTACATGGCTCTGATCCCGCTGATCCAGCCGCCGATCATGAAGCTCCTTACAACAAAGAAAGAGCGTCAGATCGTTATGAAGCAGTTAAGAAAAGTCAGCAAAGTCGAGAAGGTTGTATTCCCGGTATTCGTTGTTCTGTTCTGCTCCCTGCTTCTTCCGTCCGTAGCACCGCTTCTTGGTATGCTGATGCTCGGTAACCTGTTCCGTGAGTCCGGCGTTACTGGAAGACTTTCCGATACCGCGCAGAACGCACTTTGTAACATGGTTACAATCATGCTCGGCACAACCGTAGGCGCTACAGCAAACGGAGAGATCTTCCTCCGTGTACAGACGATTGCAATCATCTGCATGGGTCTTCTTGCTTTCGCATTCGCGACAGTCGGAGGTATCCTGCTTGGTAAAGTCCTGTGTGCGATCACAGGCGGCAAGATCAACCCGCTGATCGGTTCTGCAGGTGTATCTGCCGTTCCGATGGCAGCCCGTGTATCCCAGACTGTTGGTGCCAAGGAAAATCCGACCAACTTCCTTCTGATGCACGCTATGGGTCCGAACGTAGCAGGTGTTATCGGTTCTGCAGTAGCAGCCGGTTACTTCATGCTGATGTTCAAGGCCTGATCGAAACCCTTCGAAACGGAACAAGAAATTGAAATTCATTCCGTATCGCGGTATATTTTTACAGGAATTAAAAGCAGTTCAGGCCTGTCTGAGGAGAACAGGCAGGCCTTTTAACTGCAAATATAAATAAAGGAGGCTTTATTGTGGCTAATAAAGTTATGTCATTACACGATGCCGTAGAGAAGTATGTACATGATAACGATGTACTCTGCCTCGGCGGATTTACAACAAACCGTAAACCGTACGCTGCTGTTTACGAGATCCTTCGTCAGGGTAAAACTGGTTTTGTAGGCTGGTCCGGCCCGGCAGGCGGAGACTGGGACTCCTTAATCGGTGAGGGTCGTGTAAGAGCTTACATCAACTGCTACACAGCAAACTCTGGTTATACAAACGTTGCACGTCGTTTCCGTGCTGCAATCGAGAAAGGTGAGCTTACATATGAGGACTACTCCCAGGACGTTCTTATGTTACAGCTTCACGCAGCTTCCCTTGGTCTTCCGTACCTCCCGGTAAGAATGATGCAGGGCTCCGGTCTTGTTAAATTCTGGGGTATCAGCGAAGAGAAGAGAAAAACAATGGAAGGCGTTGACAACTTAAAGTGCGTAGATATCGAGAACCCGTTTGAGCCGGGCGAGAAGCTTCTTGCTGTTCCGGTTCCGAAGCTTGACTGCGCGATCATCCATGTACAGCAGGCATCTCCGGATGGAACCTGTATCATCGATGGTGATGAGTTCCACGATGTTGATATCGCAATCGCTGCAAAGCGTACGATCGTTACCTGCGAGGAGATCGTAAGTGATGAATATATCCGCCGTGATCCGACAAAGACAAGAATCTTCGGCGAGTGCGTAGACGCTGTCGTTCGTACTCCGTACGGTGCATGGCCGGCACAGTGCTATGGCTACTATGATGATGATGATAAGGGACTTAAGGAGTACGATAAGGCTTCCAAGTACCTTGACGCTGAAGATGCAAAGGCACAGCTCGCAAAGGCTGCTGCAAAGGCTGAGAAGGCTGCTGCTGCTAAACCGGAAGACGAGAAGCTTGCAAAGGCTGCAGAAGTTGCAAAACAGGCTGCAGAGGATGCTGCTAACGGCACAAAGATTCCGGAGACCTTCAAGGATTACCTCCAGAAATACGTATACGGCTGCAAGGATCAGGATGATCTTCTTAATGTCCTTGGCGGCGCTCGCCTCATGAACCTTAAGAATGAGCCGCATCTTGGCTATTCTACCAGACACTAATTGAGGGAGGGAAATTCAAAAATGGCTGATTATACAAAGTATACAAAGCAGGAAATGCAGGCTTATGCCATCGCAAAAAATATTAAAGAAAACCAGATCGTTATCGTTGGTACTGGTCTTCCGTTAATCGGTGCTTCCCTTGCGAAGCGTGTGGTTTGCCCGAGCTGCCACCCGATCGTAGAGAGCGGACTTATGGACTGCTCACCGGTAGAGGTACCGCGTTCCGTAGGTGATAACCGTTTCATGGCTCACTGTGCAGTACAGTGGCCGAACGTTCGTTTCGTAGGCTTCGAGGCGAATGAGTGGCTTCATGACGCTGACCGTATGATCGCTTTCATCGGCGGCGCTCAGATCGACCCGTATGGTAACGTAAACTCCACATGTATCTTCGGTAAAGGCGACTATGTTCAGCCGACAACACGTTTCACAGGTTCCGGCGGAGCTAACGGTATCGCTACATTCTGTAACACAATCATCATGATGCAGCACCAGAAGAGAAGATTCATGGAGCATGTTGACTACATCACAAGCTGTGGCTGGATGGACGGCCCTGGCGGACGTGAGAGAGCAGGTCTTCCGGGCAACCGTGGACCGCAGATGGTAGTTACAGATCTTGGTATCATGAAGTTCGACGAAGAGACCAAGAGAATGTACCTTGCTTACTACTATCCATTCTCCTCTCCGGAAATGGTTCAGGAGAACACAGGTTTCGAGATCGATACCACAAGAGCTCAGCTTATGGAAGGTCCGGATCCGGAGATCATCCGCGTAATTCGTGAAGAGATCGACCCAGGTCAGGCATTCATCAAAGTTCCGAAGGAAACAAAGTAATCGAAACTGATTTAAAGTGAAATCATAAATGCCGCGGTCAGCGGCTGGCAAAAACCGCTGACCGCAGCGATCGCGTATATAAGGAGGAAGAACATGGGCTACTTTTCCATGCCGAAATATTTCCAGAACATGCCTACCGTTGGTAAGGCATTAGTTAATCCGAATGCGGAAAACGAGACAGAGATCAAAGAGATCGAGAAGCAGATCCACGACAAAGTTACTGAGATCCTTGCTGCCGGCATCACAACAGAAGAGAAGTTAAATGAGCGTGGCCAGTTATCCGCAATGCAGCGTATCAACGCTCTTGTAGATGAGGGAACATTCTGCCCGTTAAACAGCCTTTTCAACCCGAACGACAATAAGATGGGTTCCACAAACATCATCAACGGTCTCGGATGTGTAAACGGCAAATGGGTTTACATCATCGCTTCCGATAACAAGAAGATGGCTGGTACATGGGAACCGGGACAGGCAGAGAACCTGATCCGTTGCTCCGATGCTGCTAAGATGTTAAATCTTCCGTTAATCTACTTATTAAACTGCGCAGGCGTAGACTTCCCGTATCAGGATCAGGTTTACCCGAACAGACGCGGCGGCGGTACTCCGTTCTTCCGTAACGCTGAGTTAAACCAGTTAGGCATTCCGGTAATCGTAGGCATCTACGGTACAAACCCGGCCGGCGGCGGATACCACAGCATTTCCCCGACAATCCTGATCGCACACAGCCAGGCTAACATGGCAGTCGGCGGTGCTGGTATTCTTTCCGGTATGAACCCGAAGGGATATATCGACGAGGAAGCTGCTGAGCAGATCGTTGCTGCCCAGATCGAGAACAGCAAGAAGCACGTTCCGGCTCCGGGCTCCGTTCCGATCCACTATGACGAGACAGGATTCTTCCGTGAGGTTTACGAGAACGACTACGGCGTAATCGAAGGCATCAAGAAGTACATCAGCTACCTTCCGGCATACAACCTCGAGTTCTTCCGTGTTGATGATCCGCAGAGACCGTGTCTTCCGGCAGAAGATCTTTACAGCATCATTCCGATGAACGGAAAACGTCCGTATGATATCTACGACGTAATCGGCCGTCTCTTCGATGGTTCTCAGTTATATGAGTACAAGAAGGGCTATGGTCCGGAGATGGTAACAGGTCTTGCAAAGGTTAACGGTCTCTTAGTAGGCGTTATCGCTAACGTACAGGGTCTGCTGATGAACTATCCGGAGTACAAACAGAATTCTGTAGGTATCGGTGGAAAGTTATACCGTCAGGGTCTTATCAAGATGAACGAGTTCGTTACACATTGTGCCCGTGACCGTATTCCGTTAATCTGGTTACAGGATACAACCGGTATCGACGTAGGCGACGAGGCTGAGAAAGCTGAGCTTCTTGGTTTAGGTCAGTCCCTGATCTACTCCATCGAAAACTCCAAACTGCCGTCCTTAGAGATCACAATCCGTAAGGCAAGTGCAGCTGCTCACTATGTACTCGGCGGTCCACAGGGCAACAATACCAACGTATTCTCTCTTGGTACAGGTGCTTGCGAGTACTATGTAATGCCAGGCGAAACTGCTGCAAACGCTATGTACTCCAGAAAACTGGTTAAAGCGAAAAAAGCAGGCGAAGATTTACAGCCAATCATCGGCAAGATGAACGATATGATTCAGATGTACACAGACAAGTCCCGTCCAAAATACTGTACAGAAAAAGGTATGGTAGACGAGATTGTCGACATGACAGAGATGCGTCCATACATCCAGGCATTTACAGAGGCTGCTTATCAGAATCCGCAGTCAATCTGCCCGATGCATCAGATGCTGACACCAAGAAGCACACGTGAATTTGAGACATTTGGTAAATAATGAATGTTGTAACTGTTAAAAAGTGAATGTATAGTTAAAAAACGCCAAGTAAATAAAACAATTGATAGATGATAGTACGATAGTAGATAGTAAAAAAGTCTGAGACTTTTCAGATAAATCGGGCAGAGGCTGCTGGAACCTTTGCTCGATTTATCTGTATGTCCAGGCAGATAAAGGTTTTTTAATAACAGTCTTATCAATAATTTTATAGCGTTTTAAACATTTTCCAGCGACTTTTAGGGGTGGGTGTGGTATAATGTCCACGTAAGCAAAGAGCAGTGCGAAAAAAGACGAATTAAATTTTACGTTGTGCTCGCACATAAGAAAAATTTAATTCGTCTTTTTTCATAGGGCGCGTGCCCGTGAGCGAGATGTAGCAAAGCGGAATCGAGCAGCACTGCAAGGACATATCTTTGCTTCAAGTTTTCAACCTACCCAACCACCCCAACACTCAGTTAACGGAGGAGACATAAATAACTATGAGCGGAATTTATACTTTAGGTATCGACGTCGGTTCCACAGCCTCCAAGTGCATCGTTTTAAAAGATGGCAAAGAGATTGTGGCCAAATCACTGATAGATGTAGGCGCAGGTACCAGCGGACCGCAGCGCGCGATTGAAGCCGTGCTAAATGAGGCAGGCATGAAGAAGGAAGACATGGCATATACGCTGGCAACCGGCTATGGCCGTACCTCTTTGATGGATGGTATTGCCGATAAACAGATGAGCGAACTTTCCTGCCATGCCAAGGGCGCAACTTTTCTGTTTCCAAATGTCCACACTGTCATTGATATTGGTGGACAGGACGTAAAAGTTCTGCATATAGATAATGGAGCAATGACCAATTTCCAGATGAATGACAAGTGCGCGGCAGGAACGGGACGGTTCCTGGATGTTATGGCGCGTGTCCTGGAAGTAAAGGTTGAAGATCTGGGAAGGCTCGGCGCCATGTCCCGGAAGAAAGTGGGAATCAGTTCCACCTGTACCGTTTTCGCCGAGAGTGAGGTTATAAGCCAGTTGGCGATGGGAACCGATAAGTGTGACATTATCGACGGAATCCATCGCTCGGTGGCTCATCGTGTCACAGGGCTTGCCCACCGTATCGGTGTGGTACCGGATGTCGTTATGACCGGCGGAGTGGCTCAGAATGAAGGCGTTGTGAAGGCGCTTCAGGATGAGCTGGGATGTCCGATCAAGACTTCCCCGCTGACACAGTATAATGGTGCGCTTGGCGCCGCCCTGCTTGCATGGCAGGCGTCCAGCCGCCGTCAAAGCAATTCATAGAAAGAATGGAGGATAATTATTATGGCAAAACAAGTTAGTCCTGGCGTTCTCGCACTTCGCAAGGTCGTTGATGACGTCCACAAAGATGCGCGCGAGGCCAAAGCAAGAGGCGAGTTAGTCGGCTGGTCCTCATCCAAGTTCCCTTGTGAGCTTGCAGCAGCTTTTGATCTGAATGTTATGTATCCGGAGAACCAGGCTGCCGGCATCGCTGCGAACCGTTACGGTGAGATGATGTGCCAGGCCGCTGAGGATCTTGGCTATGACAACGATATCTGCGGATATGCCCGTATCAGCCTGGCTTATGCAGCCGGTGTGCGTGTATCACGCAAATATGATGCTGAAACCGGTGAATACATCATCGATCCTGCTACAGGCAAACCGTTAAAAGACGCAGAAGGCAATGTGGTAATCGACGAAGCAACCGGTAAACCAAAGAAAGATCCAAAGACTCAGACTCCTTATCTTGTACTGGACAATCTGCTTGAGATTGAAGCTCTTCCGGACGGCCCGGAGAAAGAAAGACGTCTGGAGGCAATCTCTCCAATCCGTCAGATGCGTATTCCGCAGCCGGACTTCGTTCTCTGCTGTAACAATATCTGCAACTGTATGACCAAATGGTATGAGAACATTGCACGTATGTGCAACGTACCGCTGATCATGATTGATATTCCGTATAACAATACGGTAGATGTTCATGACGATAATGTAAAATATGTACGCGCTCAGTTCGATAAGGCAATTAAGCAGTTAGAAGAACTCACAGGCAAGAAATTTGACGAGAAGAAGTTTGAAAAAGCCTGTTCCAATGCTAACCGTACCGCACAGGCATGGTTAAAGGTTTGCGATTATCTTCAGTATAAACCGGCTCCATACAGCGGTTTCGACCTGTTCAACCATATGGCTGACGTCGTAACTGCACGTGCCAGAGTGGAAGCTGCTGAGGCATTTGAGCTTCTGGCAGACGATCTGGAAGAGACAGTTAAGAAGGGTGAGACGACAACTCCGTTCCCGGAGAAATACCGTGTTATGTTCGAGGGTATTCCTTGCTGGCCGAAGCTGCCTAACCTGTTCAAACCTCTGAAAGAGCATGGCGTCAACGTTACTGCCGTTGTATATGCACCAGCTTTCGGTTTTGTTTATAACAACATCGATGAGATGGCCCGCGCTTACTACAAAGCTCCGAACTCCGTCTGCATCGAACAGGGTGTTGACTGGCGTGAAGGTATCTGCCGTGACAATAAGGTAGATGGCGTTCTTGTTCATTATAACAGAAGCTGTAAACCGTGGAGCGGTTATATGGCTGAGATGCAGCGCCGTTTCACTGAAGATCTGGGTGTTCCATGCGCAGGTTTCGACGGTGACCAGGCTGACCCGCGTAACTTCAATGCCGCTCAGTATGAGACCCGAGTACAGGGCCTTGTGGAGGCAATGGAAGCAAATAAGCAGGCAAAGGAGGCAAAGTAACGATGAGTATCAACGCATTATTGGATGAATTTAAAGTAAAGGCTGCCACTCCAAAACAGCAGCTTGCTGAATATAAAGCTCAGGGTAAGAAAGTAATCGGCGTTCTGCCGTATTACGCACCGGAAGAGCTTGTTTATGCCGCCGGTATGGTGCCCATGGGAATCTGGGGTTCAAATAACAAGACCATCAGCCGTGCTAAAGAATACTGTGCAACTTTCTACTGCACTATCGCACAGCTTGCTCTGGAGATGCTGTTAGACGGCACAATGGATCAGCTGGACGGAATCATTACTCCAACCATCTGTGATACACTGCGCCCAATGAGCCAGAACTTCCGTGTTGCTATGGGAGATAAGATGGCAGTTATCTTCCTTGCTCAGCCGCAGAACCGTTTTGAAGATTTTGGTCTTCAGTTCAGCGTTGACCAGTATACAAATGTTAAGAAAGAACTGGAAAAAGTTGCCGGCAAAGAGATTACAGACGAGGCGATTCAGGATGCCATCAAAGTATACAATAAGAGCCGTGCGGCCCGCCGTAAATTCGTAGAACTGGCAAGCGCACACTGCGATGTCATTACACCAACCAAGCGTTCTGCAGTATTGAAATCCTTCTTCTTTATGGAGAAACCGGAATACATAGAGAAGCTGGAAGAATTGAACGCAGAGCTTGAGAAACTTCCTGTCTGTGACTGGCAGGGAACCAAGGTTGTTACATCCGGTATTATCTGTGACAATCCAAAGCTTCTTGAAATCTTTGAAGAGAACAACATTGCCATCGCCGCAGACGACGTTGGCCATGAGAGCCGTTCCTTCCGTGTAGACGCTCCGGAGGATGAGGCAGATGCATTAATGGCACTGGCAAAACAGTTTGCCAATATGGACTATGACGTTCTTTTGTACGATCCAAAATCTACAGAGAACCGCCGCGGCGAATTCATTGCCAACATGGTAAAGGAAAGCGGCGCTCAGGGACTGGTACTGTTCATGCAGCAGTTCTGTGACCCGGAGGAAATGGAGTATCCATACTTAAAGAAGGCATTAAATAATGCAGGTATTCCGCATATCAAACTGGGTATCGATCAGCAGATGCGTGACTTCGGTCAGGCAAGCACAGCTATCCAGGCATTTGCAGATGTACTCGAGATGCAGAAATAATGATAGAATAGCAAAGAATATTAAAGGCCTCCGGCACCATGTTTCATGGCGCCGGAGGCCTTTAATATTGAGGACGGTGACCTGTGCGCAGAGCGTGCAGGTTATCGTTTAACAGGAAAACTCACCCGTCAAATAAAAACCGCACTCGCGGAGGAGTGTACTGCGGCGGAAGGAAAATTTCGCTGCGACCTGCCGCAGGCGGAGAATCCCGCAAACTGATTCTTTACAATTGAATAGAAAACATATAGACAGTAATTATTATTTTGATTTTACTGAGTAAAACAAATTAAGTGATGAAAAGTCTGATAATATTTAAACAAAATGATTATTGTGCTAGTTGCATAATTATTTTATTTATATTTTGTCAGTATTTGCTATTGTTATTCTTGGGCTAAAAATATTATAATTATTTTAGTATATAAAACATAGTTTTATACAATAAAACTATTTGCGGAGATAATAAAACAATAAAGACAAAAGAAAGGAGCGCTATGATTTTAGAAGAGTTCAGTTTGAAGGGAAAGGTGGCACTCATCACCGGCGGAGGTACGGGAATCGGCCTTGGGATTGCCCGTGGATTAGCGGAGGCGGGAGCGTCCGTTGCCTGTGTGTATCATACCCACCGGCCGGATGAGCTGGAGGAATATGTAAAATCGCTTGGTGGCACATTTTTGGCAGTCCGAAGAGATTTGTCAAAGATGGAAAACTTATCTTTGCTAATGCAGGATGTTTTGCGGAAGTTCGGGCGTCTGGACATACTCGTTAATAATTCCGGTATTTGTCCCCGCGAAGCGGCTATTAATTACAGCGAAACGACATGGGATGATGTGATGCAGCTCAATACGAAGACAGTATTTTTCCTTTCTCAGCTGGCTGCCAGACAGTTCCTGCGCCAGGGGACGGGAGGGAAGATTATCAATATCGCTTCCATGATGTCTTATCTGGGCGGTTTTAATACGGCAGCCTACACGGCAAGCAAGCATGCAGTGGCGGGATTAACCAAAGTATTGGCAAGCGAGTGGGGAGATAAGGGAATCAATGTCAATGCAATAGCACCCGGATGGATTAAGACAAATTTATCGGCCCCGCTGCGGGCGGATCCACAGAGAAATGAGTCGGTAAAAGCCAGAATCCCACAGGGAGACTGGGGCACACCGGAAGATTTCAAAGGTGTTGCCGTACTTTTAGCCAGCCCCGCTTCCGATTATATCAATGGTGTTACGATTCCTGTGGACGGCGGTTATCTGACAAAATAGAAAGCAGTCCGGAAAGTTAAAATGAGTAAAAATCAAATAGGAAAGGGGTGTTGAAATGCAGGCATTGACACTGAAGGGTGCGAAGGATTTTACTTATGGGGAGAGAAATATTCCCGAGAGGGAGTGCGGTGAAGTTCTGATAAAGATAAAGGCGGTCAGCATCTGTGGCTCAGATATCCATGCTATCAAAGGAAATCAGCCGATGTTCACGTTTCCCAGGGTCATCGGTCATGAGATATCGGCTGTCGTGGAAGATGCAGGAGAATCCGTACAGTTAAGAAAGGGAGACAGCGTATGTGTAATGCCATGTATACCGTGCAATACCTGTATCGCGTGTAAAGCGGGAAAGACTAATTGCTGTACCTCGCTAGAGCTATATGGAGTACATAAAGACGGAGGGCTTCAGGAATATATGTCCCTGCCTGAACGGCATCTTCTGAAAAATCCGTTCCCGGATCAGGTTGATGAGGCAGCAATAATTGAACCTCTGACGATCGGACATCATGCCGTATCGAGAATGCACCTGGCAGAGGGCAGCCGAATTCTGATCCTTGGAGCAGGTCCAATCGGAGCTGCATGCGCAGTTTGTGCTAGAGCGCTGGGGATGGATGTTACTCTGGCGGATATTAATCCGTCAAGAAGGGAATTTGTAAAGCACTCATTCGATTTTCCCGTCTTCCATCCGGGGGAGAAATCAGAAAAAAAAGAAATGATGGACAAAACCGGCCGGGAAGGATACCATGGAGTCATTGATACCACGGCTAACAAGGCGTCCATGGAACAGGCTTTTACATGGCTTGCCCACGGAGGGGAAATTGTATTTGTCGGCATGTTCAATGGGACGCTGGAAATCAATGAGGCGGCTTTTCATATGAAAGAACCATCGCTTCATGTCACGAGAAATTCGACACCGGATGATTATCGTGCCGTCATAAGGTTATGGAGGGAAGGGCGTATTGACCCGGGACTTTTTATTACGGACAGAATCAGTTTTCAAGATGCCGGGACAGAAATTTTAAAGTGGGCGGACGGAAATAAGGATGTTTTTAAAGGTATCGTCAGGTTTTAATTAAGCAACTTGCCATGAAGTTTTTTAGTTGATATAATCACATTAAAAGATTTCATCAGGTAAAACAGGAGGGAAACCAGTGAATACAAGTAAGGATTATACAATCAGCGCAGTGCAGAAGGCATTAAAGATTTTAAAACTTTTTGATGAGAATCATTTTGAAATGTCACTGTCGGAGATCAGTGCAATGACGGGAGTAGGCAAAAGCTCGACACTTCGGCTTCTCTATACACTGGCCTCAGAAGGATTTATAGAATTCGACGAAAAGAATAAAACCTACAGCCTTGGACTGGTGCCTCTCCATCTCAGCATATTGAAAAAAAACCATCTGGATGTGCGGAAAATAGCCGTTCCCTACCTCCAGGAAATTTCAGACACAAAAGATGTAATCTGTTATCTTGGAATTCAGAGGGAGGATAAGGTACTGATGATTGAATGCGTCGTACCAAGAATTGCTCCGTCGTGGGCGCAGCTGATGATCCGGCCGGGAGGAATGAGGGAACTGTATTCCACCGGAATCGGAAGGCTGTTTCTTTCCCGTATG
>OLQS01000817.1_pt1 | contig 20162 bp, 18 predicted proteins | sample 1672291 | NCBI WGS metagenome assembly OLQS01 (sample SAMEA3136668, study PRJEB25190) | human gut metagenome | biome: human gut; feature: human-associated habitat; material: faeces | place: Austria | collected 2013
CACATGTGTATCCCGGGCACTGGGTTATCCCGTATGGATAGTCAGATAGCCGATAATATCCTCAAATTCAATATGTCTTGCTTCAAAAAATCTTCCGTTATAATATAAAGCAAGATGGTTCTTTGGTTTATCCCGTACCGTAACGATACAGCATTTGGGAAATGCAAAGGCCTTTCCTCTTGTGTAGGTCATCCTATCCTCATGAGATATACCAAAATAATGCAATGCCTCCATCACTCTCGATAAGGAACACTGCCATGGCTTCGTCTGCATGAAGTCGATAACCTCTTCTATAGGAAGACCGCTGAGCATAGCGATACAGATTTGCCCGCAATATCCCGGTTTCGGATATACCACCTCCTATATATGATCTATTTTTCGTACAGGATGGTCTGTTGTATAGGGACCGTTCTTGTTAATTCTGGTTAATTCACGGATGATTTCAAACGAAACAGGTAGCTCACCTCGCTGTTAAGCTGCTGTACAACAGCCTTCGATACCGGTATAAAATAAGTGCCTGCCCCTTTGGAAATCAGCTTGCATTCAAACACAGTATCTTCCACCGTTACCCTTACAGGGAGCATCCCCTTTTGATTACATGTCTCCCAGACATTGAAGGGGATCCTTATAAAATACCGGTTTCCCTGTCTGTATAGGTTTTCTGTGAATGTATATATCATACGTGTAATCTCCTCATACAGCCTCAATGGCTGATCGTTGCAATACTTTCTAATTTTTTTGTATGACAGCGTCCTCCTGACAGGAAATCGGGAAATCCTGCCCTGTCCTCAAGCATACCGGCTTACAGTCTCGTAAACAACCTGAGACTTCATTATCAGGAAGCTTTTTTCTCGGCTGCGTGCAGCATTCATTCCATCCTTTTTGCATATAAATCATAATTGACCTGCCACTCCCCGTCTTGCTGTACCATAATATCCTGCCAGTGGAAGTGATTTTCTGCAATCTTTGCAAACACCCACTTTCTGTGCTCGTCTTCGAGACTGGAAAGAACAATCCTGTCTTCCTGCTTTCTCGCCTCAAAGCGCATGATTCTTCCGGTATAGCCATAGGCAATTTCCCATGTACGGGTAGCCGGATTATACATGCGAAGCGTTGTCCCGTATTCAAAGTGCGGCAATACAATCACATCCTGCACTGCCATTCCTTCCAGCACCCGGGAAAAATGCCATTCCCCTTTTCGCACTGCGCCTGTTGCATTGTCCACGTAATCGATGTACCAGCTGCCAATCAGCATTCCGAAGAAATCATCCTCCTTGGGAATTGCTGCGTTTCTTTCGCTGCTTGCAAGGGCTTCATAGAAATCCTTCATATAACATCCTCCTCTGGTTTCACATTATTCATTTCTATGAACAGGACATCACACTACAAATATTTCAAAGTGTGTTCTCCTTCAGACGTTGTTTTCCTTTACTTGTGCGTCCAGCAGCGGCTGATACATCATCATTGCGTGGTTTTCAGCAACCAGCTGCTCCTCCAGAAGCGTTCCCTCCTTTGACAGCATCAGACGGTAGAGCTGATTATGACGACTGTAGCCGCCCCACCATTCCCTACGCATTTCATGATTGCGCTCAACAATTTCATAGCGTACCTGCAGAGGATGCAGCATTCTCCATTCTCCATGCAGATGAGTCTTTCCCACATGAAGCCGCAGCTGAAAGGGCTGATCTGTCGGATTGCTGATCATCAGGTCACCATAGGGATAAAAGCAGGTGGCCCCGCTGCCGAAGGGCTGTGTGCGATTGGCATCCGGGAACACATCATACCCATGACGGTGGCGCTCCACAACCTGTAGCGGTGTATGTATCGTAATCCAGAACAGCAGGTTGGACAGCTGGCACAGCCCGCCGCCGATTCCGTATACAATTGTTCCATCCTTCAGCATCATGCCTTTCTTATAGCCCTTGGATGCCGACGGTTTCCCTATTGTTTTCCAATAGCTCAGCGTTTCCTGCGGATAGACGATGATACCGTCCAGCTTCTCCACCGCTAGGCGAAGGTTCACAATTTTATTCTCCTGATAAACCTCCTCTTCCTTTGTCAGATTTCACTTCAGCAGACTTTTATGCTGAAAGCAGACATTGGGATAGTCCTCACTTCCGTGTCCGCTGGCAAACTGCCGTTTTGATGTATACCATCCAATATATCTGCGCCACGTATAATACCAGCCTCCCAGCATCAGCCGAATATCCGAACGCTTCTTTGTACGCAGATCCTCCTGTTTCTTTTTCATAGCACCACTCCTTTTCCTTCTATACGATTACCCTTTTTACTTTATTTCAGTCTGCTCAATCATCGTAAGCAGTTTTCAGAAAATAGCCTGCAGAAGTGCATGAAAAATACCAATCACGGCAATACCGCACAAAACCCCGCTCACAAATCTTCGCACATTCGTCGATGGAAGAACATCTGCCGCCTGAAGTCCCCAGTCAATCAGCATACTCAGCATAAACAGACCGTAAACAGCAAGCGGCAGCGTTACAGAAAACATCCACAGCAGAATGCCAAAGCCATACCCGAGATACAGTCCGCTGCATCTTGCACATACGGGACACTGATAGCCGTGAATAAAGAAGCTGCGCTCTGCTTTCTGATGGCAGGAACGGGAAAACAGATGCATCAGGGAGAGCCAGATGTCATCCGGATTCATCGATTAAATCTGGTACCGCAGTCATTGCAGATACAGATGGTTCTTCTGCGCTCGCCATCGGCACAGCACAGTCCGCACAGCATCCCGATCGGACCAAAACAGATAGCCCCAAGAATGCCGCTTGGCAGATTGTAGCTTTCATTGTTTCGCTCCTCGATGATGCGCAGATTCCTGCTGCCGCACGATGGACAGTAAACATGATCATAATTCCGATACATATAGATACCTGCCTTTCTGATTTTATTATACTATAGGAAAGCAAGCTGTGCGCATCAATGTGTTTTCCATCATGAATTTCATTTTTATTGAAAATAGGAGCAAACTGTTTCTACATATATACGGTTCACACGCAATGCTTACTTCCATACAAGACTGATCCGCTCTTCCTTCATAAGGTATAGAAAAAAAGGAAGCCGAATTTCTATTTTGCAGAAAGGAATCCCTCTGCCGAATCTGGCTTCCTAAGCATCTATTTACAGATGGCTTTTGAGCTGTTTTTTTTATACTTCTTCCCGTCTCATTTCCGAGTCGGGGATGGCTATGTTTTCTTTCTGACTCCATTTCTGAACGGTGGAAACCCGCTGGCCGTTTTTCTCATCCGTTGTCGCAATCAGCGTCGCATCCGCAACCTTGCTCAGATTGGATATCTTATCCGTCGGTGTTACGATAATTGCCTGAAAGCCGAGTGATTTCAACAGGTAAATGCATTCCTCGATTCGCTCATTATCCATTTTATCGAAGGCCTCATCAAAGATTGCCAGCTGCAGACCGTCGTTTCCTGCATCATATACGCTGAACAGCGATACCAGTACAGCGACATAAAACGGTGTCTGTGTTTCTCCACCGGAGCTGGAGCCGATCGTGGCACGCAGCGAGTTTCCGTTTTCCAGAATATCAAATTTCAGATAGGTGGTGAAGCGGGAAAGCAGCTGAACCTCTTTTTGCAGCTCCTGATACTTTTTGGGGTCCTGCATGGAGGATAAGGAAGAAATTTTATCAAACAGCTCATGAATCAGCTCCTCATTTTCCTCATACACCTTCGTGTTCAACAGATTGTGCCCGTTTAATTCCTTGTTGGTGATCAGATTGTAATACTCACGGTAATCCTCATTGCAGGTACACACAAATTCATAGCTGGAGCGGCCGAATTTATGCCTGCGGATAGAGCGGTTCAACCGGTCAATCTGCATTCGCACATTTTCGATTTTACTATTGAGCGCACTAAAGAAATTATTCTGGAAGCACTCATATGCCTTCTGCTGTGCGAGGCGGCATTTATCGATATAGTCCTCAACAATATTATCCGAATGCTTTTCATATTCCCGCTCATAATCATCGCATAAAAAATTTGGGTTGAAGGCAATGCGGAAGGTATCATTGTAATGTGTTTTTTTCGTTATCAGCTCCAGCTTGGAATTTTCAACACGGCTGTTCAGCTCCCGCAGTGCTTCCTCCAGCTGTTTCTGTTTCCTGCGGATACCGTCTGCCGTGGTGATTGCCCCGATTGTGTCCGGTATGCCTTGCTCGGGCTTTTTCGCTTCCTTAACCTGCTGCTGAAGCTCCTGTATACGTGCATTGCAAAGCTTCATATCCCCTTCCAGCTGACGGCGCCGGCTTTCCTGTTCCACCTGCAGCATATACAGTTCGTTTTTCTTTTTCTTTGCCTCATCCAGTTTTTGATCCAGCAGCAGAAGCTCCTGCAGGGATTCCGGTGTATAAGCGTCACGCAGCTCTTTGATCTTTTGTTCCAGCTGCTCCACCTCTTTGGCCTTGCACAGTCCATCCTCCAGCTGACGGATAAAGTCATCACTGATAACGGTTTGCAGCTGTACCGCCTGCAATGTCCTTGTGACTGTTTCCAGCTTGCGGCAGGTGGAGGTGAGCTTTTGCTGGCGGATAATCAGCTCCTGCAGCTGCTTTTCTATGGAATCGGCACCGATAAAGGGTACCTTATACAATTCCGGATTCATATGCGACACTGCATAGCCGCTGTATAGCATACAGTCGCTGGTGATGCTTACCGGATAGCTTCGCAGTGTCTCCTCCGCTTCACAGCATACGACTCTGCCCAGCAGATATTCCACATAGGGGCGCACATCCTCGCGTTCCACCTGCACGCAGTCATACAGTGTTTTTGCATCGGGACGTTTCCCCGGCTTTGCCTTTGCGATATCCACAATGGAATAGGTATGAATCTTTTTTTCTTCCTTAATGGAGCGGTAAATGCGATAGGCATCCATGAAATATTCTGCCTCAACCACCAGATTCAGCTTCTGGTTATGGATGTAGCCTTCGATCGCATTTGTCCACGCCTCCTCCTGAATGCTGAACAGGTCTGCGAGTATGCATACCTCTACCGGTTTTCCCACCTGCTGATAAAGCCGTTCCTCCAGCTCCTGCTTTAAAACGAGCAGCTTTTTCGGATATGTCTTTTTCCCGGCTTCCAGCGCACGGCGATTTGCCGCTAGCACCTCCTGCTCCTCCCTGCATGTCTGCAGGCTGTTTTGCATGGTTTGGCGCACCGTGGACAGGGTATTCTCGATGTCTCTCATCTGTCGCTGAATATCCATATAGGCTTCCATGTTAAACGCAGCCAGCTGCTGTGCCGCATGCACGGACCTTTGTATAGCCAGCTTGATTCCGGACAGATCGAAGTCCTCCAGCTGCAAGCCGTCATAATCCTCGATTTCCTCCAGCTGCTCTATCTGTTCCTTCAGAAATTCTCCCTTCGTAACCAGCTGCTGCTGAACGGCGGTCGTATCTCTTTGCAGGGTGTTTCGCTGCTCCAGATGCGCCTGTATCTTTCGTTCCAGAATATCTGCCGCATTATCCCTGCGTGCATCCCGTAAGGCTTCCATGTTCTGTTCCAGCAGTGCCCGCTGCTCCTCGGTTTCCCTTGATTCCTTTGTCAGCTTCTGATAGCTCTTTGTATATACCTCATATTGCGCGGCTGCCTCATCATGTTCCACCAGCATACCGTGATATACAGCTGCCTTTTGCTCCACACGCAAGTTCGCAACACGCTCCTGTTCCCCGCATATATCCGTATACTGTTCATGGATCAGGGAAAGCTGGGCCTTTTTCTGCTGTACCGTTTCCAGCTGTTCCTTCATCTGCCGGTAATCCTGAATTTCCTCCTGCATCTCTTCGAGATTCAGGTCTTCTTCCTCCTGACAGATATTTTTTACGATGAATTCGGAAATATTCATCATCGGTGTGTATGCAACTGCCATTTTAAAGACATCGAAAAACCGCTGGTCCTTGATCAGCATGCGCTGACGGAAATAGTTTTTGTAATCCATATGTGTGGTAAAGGAACGGCAGCTGCGATCCTGAAAGCTGGCCAGCAGCTTCTTCATACGACGGATATTGAATACCGTTCCCTCATCCGTAAAGCAATGCCCGGGAATCGGCTGATTCATCATATAGTAGCAATGCTCCATGTCCCCCCGCGTAGGCCCGTTTACGTCAAATACGATACCAAAGCAGTAAATTCTATGCTGTTCATCCTCAAATTCCATACACAGATGTGAGCTGAACATCCCTTTATCACGCTTAAAGGTACCATCCTTGTATTTGCCCTTCAGATATCCCATCAGATCACGGGTTGTTTTATCATTTGCGGATTTATTGAAAATGGAATTGTCGGTTCGACCAAGAATAACCAGCTGCATGGCATCAATCAGCGCTGACTTTCCCTCTCCGGTTTTACCGCTCAGAAAGACGATATCCTCAAAGCTCAGGATCGTCTTCTCGTAATACAGCCAGTTGACCAGCAGCATTTTCTTCAGCTTCATCGTCTTCCTCTCCTTCCTCATTACGCAGCTTCATCAGAATTTCCTCCACCCGCTTCGGTGTGAGAACACAGGTGATATAAGGCAGTACCCAGATCAGCTCCTCATCCCCCTGTGTGTATTTCTGAAGAATATTCAGTCTTTGCAGGGACTGTAATGCCGCATGGATGTATTGCATCGAAGGCCTTACGCTTACCATCGCATGCACATCCACCAGCAGCTGCAGCAGCTCATTGACAGAAATACGTATGGTGAGAGATGCATCCAGCTCCAGCATTTTCTCCTCATAATAATTACGCAGAATCAGCAGAAGCTGCGTTTCCAGCTTTGTCAGACGATAGCGGCAGCTACAGTCCTCCCGCTCATTGACCAGATAAATCATCCCCATATAAGATGAACGCTCCCTGCACAGCAGCCATCCCGCATAGCGGAGATATTCCTCAAAGCAGTCCCAGTGATCATGGATAAACACATAGTCTGCATTTCGTTCCTTTTTCTCAAACTGTCTGATTTTCGCATACTGGTAAATGCAGTTTTCTGCCAGTAATATATTGACGATCCGTCCGAATTCCTCGCGGTCCTTCAGATCCAGTTGTTCTACCTTCATTTTGTTACCTTCCTTTTAATCAACAGATTGGGATAATGGAAATCCCCTTCTGTAATCCCTTCCGTCTGATTCGGAATCAGGGTTGCCTGCACATCCATTTTGCGGTCTCTTCCATATACATACACCAGAATGGAGCGGATATAGTCATCCATATCCTTTACCCCGATATCCTTCAGCTTTCCTACCGCTTCCCCATGCAGCTTCTCTGCATAGTAAGCCGATATGCTTTCACGGGTAAAGCGAGCGTAGCGGTCAAAGCCAATGCGCTTTTCAAGCTCCTCCTGATTCTGGGTGCTCTCTTCAAAGGTGAAGGTCATCACTTCCCGCTCATCCCTACGCCTGCGTCGTTCAAAGGTGTACACCTCATCACGCTCCATGTAGCGGGTCTGCTGGATATTGATGGATTCACTGATCTGCTCACACACTCTCTGCGGCTCTTCCTTCATATGATGGATCAGTTCCACCAGCTTTCCCTTTAACCCCTGATCACTGTTGCACAGATACATAATTTTCTGCTTTGCCAGTCTGCGGTAACCCGCGTCGCTGTCCACCAGCTGGGCAGTCAGCGTTTCCACGATATTCAAATCATTGTACATGGCATACAGCATTTCCTCGATATGCTTTTTTGCCGTATCACGGCTGGCAACACGATAGTGACTTACCGCACTGTCTACAATTTTCTCCTTGACTGCTTCCTCCTGCAGAAGGGTTTCCAAAATACCTGCGACCGGGTTTTTAAACCGTTTTAAGCTGTCCTCCACAAGAGTTGGAAAAACATAGCCCTCCACAATATCACCATAATAAACATCAAAGAAATCATGATAGATTTTCGTTGATGCCTTTTTCACCTGAATCGCATAATAATCCCGTATTCTGGCATTGGTCTGTTCCAGTGTCAGAATCAGCTCCTTGAAATCGGCATAGGCATTACGGATATGCTGATAGCTGTCTTCTATTTTCACGGGATCATCCATATCCTTCAGGGAGGCATGGATGCGAATCAGATAGCCGATCTGTTCCCGTTCCTTGATAATATCATTCACGAAGGAGATGAACACCCGGCTGTGATAGGGCAGAGACACCATTTTTTTCATCGTATCCATATGCAGATCGACATTGATCCAGGTATGCTTCTCAAACAGCCGTAACAGAAACTGGATATCCCGGTCATAAACATCCTTCTCACTGCGCAGCTCATTCTCGATATCGCTGTATTCCGCTTCCTCCTGAAAGTCGATTTCATATTTTTTATCCTGCACATAATCTTCCAGTAAATCCTGAAGCAGGGCACGCTCCATACTCATGGTCTGATTGCGATAAATGCAGTCATGAATCTGCAGAAGCAGATCCACATAAATATCCCGGTTCTTCGATACCAGTATGGTAAAGAAGGATGGATCCATTTTCTCAAATAAGGACATGCAAGCCCACCTTTCAAACATTCGTTCCTTTATTTTACTATAAGCGAGGTAAAATATCCATGACTTTAGTGTATCGCAGAAAAGAAAAACAGCAGCTCCCTTCAAAAGGAAGGCAACTGCTGTGAAATGCTGGACATAACTATTTTTCAAATATCATCCTATGTGGACCAGGTCTGTCCGGTATCCTGCTTATGCACTGCTCTGGGACGCATGCGGCAGTATCCAAAACATGAGGTTACGGATATATCAAACACCTCTTCCATCGATTGTATATTCGTTTTCCTGCTCTGCCAATGTCTGTTTTTCAGCTTCTATTCCACCGATTTCAGGGATTCCACCATCGGTATTTTTTTCAGCTTGCGATACATTACCAGATTCACAATGATGGCGAACACCATCGTGATTGCCACGGAATACAGGAAGGAAAGCTTTTCGATATTTCTTCCGAACATCACCGTATCCAGCTCTGCCAGCGACATAATCAAGGAGTGCAGGACGATTCCCAGCACCAGCCCTGCCAGCGCACCGATCAGTGTCAGGAAAATATTCTCTCTGTATACATAGGCACTGACCTCCTTGTCATAAAAGCCCAGTACCTTAATGGTCGCAATCTCACGCAGTCTCTCCGATATATTGACATTCGTCAGATTGTAAAGTACGACAAATGCCAGCAGTCCGGCTGAGATAATCAATACAACAACAATGAAGGAAAGGGATGCAATCGTATCCTGGAAGGATGCTGCAATTCCGGAATAGAAGGATACAGAATCAATGGTATCCTTTTTCATAAAGGCATTTCCCAGCGCCTGTTCATCCTTTTCACTGCTGTCCCGCATGATGGCAAACATGCCGGTACTTTGCGGTGTCTTGTGATAGACACTCTTATAATAGGAGGGTGTCATATATACGATATGCCCCACATAGTTCTCTGTGACAGCCGCAATTTTCACATCCTTCTTTACACCGTCCCCATTGTCAATCGGGAAAGTATCGCCGACCTTCAGATGTTTATCCTTGGCGATTTTCTCTGTGATAACTGCTCCGTCATTGTTTAAGCTGATCGCTTCATTGGAGCCGCGCTGACGCAGGGAGATATACGTATGCAGGCTTTCCACATCCTGAGGAACATACAGGTCGATTCCCTTATCCTCCCCCTCATCCGCATAGAAGCCGTGATATACCGCCATAGCAGTGGCAGACTTCACACGGGAGTCCTTTTGCAGCTCGTTCAATTCCTGTTCCTTCTGGCTGAGCGTATCCTCACCTTTATATGTCATGGTGACATCAAATTTGAAGATATCCCCATACTGCTTCACCGCAATTTCCCCGATGGAATCCTGAATACCAAAGCCGGCTACCAGCAGGGCACTGCAGCCGCTGATTCCAATCACCGTCATGAGGAAACGCTTTTTATAGCGAAAGATATTCCGCGCGGTCACCTTGTAAATAAAATTGAATCGCTTCCATATAAATGGAATACGCTCCAGTAAAATCTTCTTACCGTTTTTCGGAGCCTTGGGACGCATGAGGAGGGCCGGCGTTTCCACCAGTTCCTTATAACAGGCCGCAAGTGCTGCAGCTACCGTTATCACGGAGGCAAGCCCGATGGCAAGGGCCGCCAGTCCGATATCCGCCTGCAGCTGAACATCCGGCAGTGTATACATAATTCCCCAGGCATTGAATATCACTGTCGGGAAGACAATCATGCCAATTACTGCCCCGCAGATTCCACCAAGGATACTGGCAATCGCCGCATAGGCTACAAATTTCATCGCGATATCCGGCTTGGAATATCCCAGTGCCTTCAGGGTACCGATTTCCTGACGTTCTTCATCGACCATACGGGTCATCGTCGTCAGACATACCAGAGCCGCAACAAGGAAGAAGAACAGCGGAAACACCTTGGCGATTGCTCCCATGCGGTCCGCAGCACTTCCATAATCCATATAGGAGTAATGCGAATGGCGGTCCAGTACATACCATTTCGGCGTTTCCATGCTGTTGATGTCTTCCTCTGACCGATCCAGCTTTTCCTTTGCCTCCTGCAGCTTGGCAGCACCGTCCCTTTCCTGCTTCTCAAGCTCCAGCTTTCCCAGCGCGATTTCCTTTTGTCCGTTTGTTATCTTATCTTGTGCGGCCGCACTTTCCTGCTGTGCGCTCACTCTGGCGGATGCCAGCTGCTGCTTTCCCGTCTCAATCTGCTGCTGGGCAGTCGCAATCTGGGTTTCGAGTGCATGCAGCTGAGAGGCTGCCATGGTTACCATTTCCTGCATTGTTGATATCTGTGCTTCCAGCATCGTTAATGCAGGAGAAGCAACCTGCCGCGAGGTTTCCAGTGCCGCCTTTTTCTCCTGCAGCAGCTGTTTATCCAGCTCTGTTAGATTCGGATCCTGCAGCTGCGTATCCACTTTGGCAAGTTCCTCATCCAGTGAGGACAGCTTTGCTTTGGCTTCCGCTATCTGCTTTTGTATCTGCGGCAGATTGTCATCCAGCTTTTTCTGCTGCGCGTCCAGATAGCTTTTCGCACTGGAGTACTGAGATTTCAGCTGGGACAGGGTCTGTTCACTCTGCTGCAGCTGTGCTTCCTTTTCCTGTATGGTTCTTTCCGCACTGCTTTTCTCTGCATTCAGGGTGGCCTGTCCAACAAGCAGTTCATCTTTTGCATTCTCCAGCTTGTCCTTGGCATTTTTTATTTCTGTCTCATATTTCTTTTTATTCTTCTCATATTCCTTACGACCGGCTTCCACCTTGGCAAGGGCTTCCTTTTTGATATCGTCAAAGCGCTCCTGTGCACGCTCCTCTCCCAGTGCTGTGATTGTGGTCTTTTTGGGATCGATGATATCGAAATAAGCATCCGCATAGGAGTTGGGCTTCTTTGCGCCGTCAACCGTCACATACACCTCCGTATAATAGGAGGATTTGAAGTTGGTATCCGGAATCACCGCATAATTATCAATACTGCCGCTGCCGATGGCGGAGCTGCCCTTTTCATAGGACAGATAATACGGCATCGTTACCTCTCCGACGATTTTATAGGTTGAGCGCTTTAATGACGCATCCAGTTTTTCGTCCGTACCGCTCGCAAAGGTTATCATTTCTCCGATTCTGGAATCTGCTCCCTTGATGTTGGTGTATTCGATGACGCATTCATCCGCTTTCCGGGGAAGCCGCCCCTTGATCAGCCGCATCTGATTGATATAGTTTTCATCCTCTGCCTTCGCATTCATCGGATAAGACAGCAGCTTGTAGACACGCTGCTGATTGTTATGCGTATTGAGTACATCCATGCTGTAGCTGCCATACACGCCGGCCACTCCATCCACCTGACGGATAGCGGAAACATCCTCCTTTGTCATGCCGATGGTCGACATAATCTTCAGATCCATGAAATTATAGTCATCAAAATAAGTATCCGCAGTATTTTTCATCACCGGTACACTGTCCCGTACTCCGGCGAAGAAGGCGACTCCGATGCCGACGATGGCAAAGATGGAAAAGAAGCGACCGAAGGATTTGCGGATTTCCCGCAGGGTATCTTTCAGAAGGGCTTTCTTTTTCATATCAGTATTCAATCCTTTCTACCGGTAAAGGATGCTCATTGATCGTGATGCTGTCAATTTTTCCGTTTCGTACCTTGATTACCTTATCTCCCATGGCAGTCAATGCCAGATTGTGTGTAATCACTACAACACTGACTCCGCGCTGCCGGCAGGTATCCTGCAAAAGCTTCAAAATCTGTTTTCCGGTATTGTAATCCAGTGCCCCTGTCGGCTCATCACACAGCAAAAGCTTCGGATTTTTGGCAAGTGCGCGGGCAATTGCCACACGCTGCTGTTCTCCACCGGACAGCTGTGCCGGGAAATTGGAGGCACGCTCCTTCAGTCCGACAGCTTCAATCGTTTCATCGATATCCAGCGGCTGCTTACAAATCTGAGTGGCCAGCTCCACATTTTCCTTTACAGTCAGATTCTGCACAAGATTATAAAACTGAAAAACAAACCCAATATCATAGCGCCGGTACGTTGTCAGCTGCTTGGCATTAAATTTACTGATTTCAGTTCCATCCACAAAAATATTGCCGCTTGTTGAGGAGTCCATGCCGCCAAGAATATTCAGTATTGTGCTTTTACCGGCACCGCTGGCTCCTGCAATTACTACAAACTCCCCTTTATCAATGGTAAAATCCACACCGGCAAGTGCCTGGATTTCCACTTCCCCCATTTTATATATCTTTTTCACATTCTGAAATTCAATATAAGCGCTCATACCGGTTCCTTCTTTCTGTGCTTTTCTATATTATACTAGAAATATATCGGAGAAGACAGCCATTTTCCATAAAAGCTGATGCAAAGTTTTCGCTGATGATACATTCATCCCCAAAGGGCACCTGGTGGACAAGTGCGAGGAAAGGCAGAAGGATGATGCGGTGAGGTAAAGTGCAGCGATCATGCAGATGAAAGAGACACGTTCCCTCCGTATAACAACGCTGAAAACAGAGAATAGGGTCTTGACGGATGCGCTATCTTGTTTTACAATATAGCTGTAACTTGTATAACAAGATAGTGAGGAGGTGACGCCATGCTGCCAAGTCAGATGATGAAGGGTATTCTGGATAACTGTATCCTGATCGTGATTGCACAGGAGGATACCTATGGGTATGATATTTCGCAAAAGCTGAAGAGCTACGGATTTTCCAATATATCGGAGGGTACGATTTATCCGCTGCTTCTTCGACTGGAGAAAAACGGATGTATCAACAGTGAATTTCGCAAATCGGCTTACGGCCCCAATCGAAAATACTATACCATTACAAAAGCCGGTCATCTGGAAATACAGGATTTTATGAAGCATTGGAAGGAATTGCAGCAGGGTGTTGCCGCTGTGATGGGAGGATATGCATATGAATCGTAACATGCGAATGCTGCACAAAGAAAATAATCGTCTGGATAAGACTTTATGTGAAGATTACCAAAGGCTTATGACAGATATCGTATGTTATCTGCGAGGTGCCGATATCAGTGAGCTGCAGCAGGAAAAGGTCCGCTATGATTTGACACTGATGCTGCTGGAGGCACAGCAGCGCAATGCACCTCTGGATGAGGTGTTTCCCGAGGATTACAAGGCATTCTGTGACACGGTTATCAAAGAGCTGCCGCCGCGCTCACAGCTGGAAAAGCTGCGGGAGCGTTTGCAGATTGTCTTTCTCCTGATTGCCATTCTGGGCGTTATCAATCTGTTTCTTTCAAAGGACGGCCTTCATGCATTGCTGCAGCTCGATATACAAAGCACCTATCCGCTTTCCTTATCAACACTGCTGCTGGATATCCTGCTGGGCATAAGCGCCGTATGCATTGTGCAGTGGATTTGCCGCAGCAGCTTTGAAAACGACGATAAGGCAGTAAAACGGCGGTTGCTGCTCCTGTGGCTGTTTACATTATGCATCAGTGTTGGCTGTATGCTGCTGTTTCAGAATATCATCGTGCTGCGAATTCCGGTATGGCTGTTTGTACTGTTTTGCTTCAGCTCCTATCTGCTGTATCTGGCTCTTGCGTTTTGCAGCTGTAAGGATGTGGCTTCATGATTCTCGAAGAACTGGCCCTATATGCAGACTGTTCTCTATGCAGGGGACTTTGCTGCAGAGCACTTTATTTTTCAAAGCTGGATGGTTTTCCGCAGGATAAGCCTTGCGGTGTATCCTGCAGCTATTTATGCAGCGATCATACCTGCAAAATTCATCATGAGCTGAAGCAGAAGGGCATGAAGGGCTGTCTTGGCTACGACTGCCTGGGTGCGGGACAATTTGCCGTTCAAAAGAATGTACCTGCGGACCAGGATATGTTTGCAGTATACAGAAAGCTGTTTTCCCTGCATCAGATGCTCTGGTATCTCGGGGAAGCACTGCTGCAGAAGGAAACTGCTTCCTTCCATGGAGAATTGCAGGTGCTGATTCAAACACTGGACACGGTACGCAGACAGCCCTGGAGAAAGGTACTTACCGCTGATATCGACTCCCTGCATGAGCAGACCAACCGCCTGTTAAAAAAGACGATGCAGCAAAAGCAGCTTCGGCATCCTTATCCTCATAAGCATCCAATGGGAAAGCGGTTCACCAATAAAAGACTGCGAAGCACGGATTTCAGTATGAAGTCTCTGCTTGCCGCTGATTTGTCAGGCTGCGACCTGCAGGGCTCCTGTTTTCTGGGAAGTGATATGCGGGACTGCCGCATTGCCGGCAGTGATTTGCGTAATTGTTTCTTTCTGACCCAGATGCAGCTGAACACCGCCATCGGTGACAGCTTGACAAGGCTCCCCAATCACCTGCACATACCCGCCCACTGGAACACGGTATCATAAAGCGGATGGCGTCAAGAAGGAAAGCCGATGCCTGATAAAACGTTTTTCGCACCTTGCCCTGTTATCTTTCTTTGGACATGCGGAGATGCTTTTATAAATGGCAAACAGGAAGTCTGCTTCATCCTGAACGGATATGTTCCGTACCCGGATGTTCACATGACTTCCTGTTTTTTTATCTGATTTCCATAAAAGCTGCAGGCAGCATGGCAGCCTGCCATCTACCGCAAAAGCTCCTCCAGTTTCTCGGGATGCATCGGTTTTCCAAAATAATAGCCTTGAATATCGTCCAGTCCCATGGTTTTTACCTTCTCATATTCCGCCTTTGTCTCCACACCCTCCAGCAGAACACGAATATTCACATCATGGCACAATCTGACAACAAACTGAATAAAGGTCGCATCAAATTCACTGTTTAAAATATCCTTAATGAAAATCCGGTCGATTTTCACAATATCCGCAGGGGAATTTTTCAAAACACCGAGAGAGGAGTATCCGGTTCCAAAATCATCCATGGCGATACGCACACCGATGCTTCGTATCTCCTGAAAGATCGCCTGCAGCTCCTCACTGCTTTTCACCATATAGCTCTCCGTCATTTCCACAATGATATTGCGGCTGGGAACATGGCACTTCTTCAGCGTTTCCTTCATGAATGTGATGAATCCTTCCTCATACAGCTGCAGGTAGGATAAATTCACACTGACACAGAAATCCGGACACTTTTTCAGCCACGCTGCACATTGCCTGAGGGCTGTTTCAAATATCCATTTACCGATGGTGAGTATCATCCCGCTCTTTTCCAGCAAGGGAATGAACACCACAGGCGATACATTGCCATACATGCTGCTGTGCCATCTGGCCAGTGCCTCCGCAGCGATTATACGGCCGCTGTCTGCCTCCACCTGCGGCTGATACTGCAGGGAAAAGCCTTCGAAATCATGTTCCATGCTGTAACGCAGCTGTTCCAGCATATCCAGCTCCTGCAGCTCTGTTTCCGACATTTTCTTCTCATAGAACGTCAGTCTGTTCTTACCATTGCGCTTGCTTGCCTCCAGTGCATAACCGACGTTCTTCGTCAGTGACATCATATCATCGCCATCCTTTGGAAAGCAGGCACAGCCGGCAGAAATCGTGCAGTGGTATTTCTTTCCGTTCAGAATGCGCTGATGCCCCAGCTCCTGCTGGAGCCTGTGATAAAAGCCGGCAATCTCGTTGGAATCGGTACAGCTCCTGAGAAGAACGATAAATTCATCACCATCATTGCGGTACAGCCTTGCATATTCCGGAAGAACAGACTGGATGATCTGCGCCGTCTTGGCCAGCACCTCATCTCCAAACTGGTGATTGTACAGCTTGTTGATGCTGGAAAAACCATCCAGATCCAGGATCATCATGAAGAAATGCTCCTCCTTGGCAACCATCATCTGCAGCGTATCCTCCAGCTCATATTTGTTAAACTGACCGCTCAGATAATCGATTTTATTCTTACGTCCCAGATTGGTGATAATGCCGGCAAACAAAACCGGCTGTCCATCCTCATCCCGCTCCACATGACCGCGGCATCTGAGCCACACCCACTCGCCTCTGCAGTTTCTGGCACGATACTCCACATTGTGAAAATCCACACGGCCATCGGCAATTTCCTGATTCCCTTCCAGAAATATCTTCTGGTCTGCCTCATGAATTCTTGCGCCCCATACATTGGCAGCATCATGCACGATTTCCGATGGGAGATCAAATTCCTCAACCATGGCACGGGAATATCGGAAGCAGGAAGGGTCCTCCTTCATATTGCATACATAGATATAATCATCGCTGCTCTGCATCAGGGCACTCAGCAGCAGATCCTTATCATAGGAAAACTGGCGCACCTCCTCACTTTCATGGTAAGGGCGCAGCGCAAAGGCTTTTCTTGACTGCTCCAGATGATAGCGGCGTTTTGACAGATACATTTCATCATCTGCACGCATAATGATTTTTTTCACTGACAGCTCCATATCCGCCATGATCTGTGTAATTCCGAAGCAGAAGCCCATGGTATAGGGAAACTCCCTGCTTTCTTCCTCCAGTTCATTCAGAATTTGATCCAGCAGGTTGCGTACCTCTTTTTTGGAAAGCTGTTGAAAAACAAGGAGAAACTCATCACCGCCCAGACGGATTGCGAAATCCCCGGTCTGCAGACTGCTGCGAGTTTTTCCGCTACCCTTTGCAGGATCCGATCCCCTCCTGATGTCCACAGCGTTTGTTTATGGTATCCAGATCATTGATATCCAGAAGGACCGCAAGAAAGGAGGTACTCTGCGCTTTGGCTGTACGGATACAGGAATCCAGCAGCTCCTCCCCTGCCTCCTTATTCCACAGAGCAGTGAGATGATCATGCTGTATGTCCGCCTTACTGTTTGCCTTGCCTTTGCTTTGCATAGACGTCACCACCTTTTTGTTTCTTCTTTCATTGTACAACAAAAAGATGACGAAACAAATCAAAAACTGAGAATTCTGCCATATACTAGAAAGAAAACCGGCAGAGTAGGAACCTCACTTAATTTCTTACAATTTATGGAAGGTTCTTTGTAAAGGTAAAACCGGCATGGAAATGCTTACCTGACCATGGTAAAATAGAAACATAAAATGAGGAGGTGCTTGCTTTATGACAGATAAAAAGAAACTCTGGGGGATCGCCGGTATCGTTGCGGCAGTTGCAATCGTTGCGGTTGCGGCGTATTTCTTATTCAGCGGCGGTTCAAAGCCGGAGTCCGTATTGCTTTCCTATACTGATCTTTTGAAAGAAGGCAAATACAAGGACATGTATTCCCTGATCAGCAGCGACGCGAAAAAGAAATGGAAGGAAGAAGATTTTATTACGCGAAACAAAAATATTTATGAGGGGATCGACGCATCTGATTTCTCGATGGAAATCAAAGACAGTTCGGATACAGGGGATGACGGAAGCGAAATCAGCTATCATGTTCGTATGAAGAGTGCAGCCGGAACCATTGATTTTGACAATAAGGCGACGGTGGTTAAGGAAGATGGTGATTACCGTATTGTATGGGACAGCACGCAGATATTTCCGCAGCTGCATGATTCGGATAAGGTGAATGTGTCCGTTACCGAGGGGGAAAGAGGATCGATTCTTGACCGGAACGGAAAAGCACTGGCACAGCAGGGAAGTGTATTTCAGGTTGGCCTGATAGCAGGAAAGCTGGGAAATGAGGCGGATACGGTTTCTGCCATGGCCAGAGTTCTGGATGTCAGTGAGGACAGTATCAAAAAAGCACTGTCAGCCTCCTGGGTACAGGATGATATGTTTGTACCAATCAAAACGATCACGGCAGCGAAGCGTGCGGAAATCATTGAGGGGCTTCGAAAAATTGACGGTGCCTTTGTACAGGAAACCACCGGACGCGTGTATCCGTATGGCGAAATGACAGCGCATATCACCGGATATGTGCAGAATGTCACCGCTGAGGATTTGGAAAAGCATAAGAAGGAAGGCTATACCGCAACCAGTATCATCGGTAAGAGCGGTCTGGAAAGTATTTATGAAAGCAAGCTGAGGGCAGTCAGCGGCTGTAAGATCATCATTTTGGATGAAAATGGTGATCTGAAGGATACCGTTGCCGAACAGAAGGCCAGAAACGGTCAGGATATTCGTACGACCATTGATATCGAAGCACAGCGCTCCGCATACAATCAGCTGAAGAAGGATGCAGGAAGTGCGGTAATCATAAATTCCCATACCGGTGAGGTTCTGGCAATGGTCAGTACACCGGCTTATGATCCCAATGATTTCGCAATGGGCATGGATAGCAAAACATGGGACTCCCTGAACAGCAACAAGCAGAAGCCGCTGTTGAACCGCTTTGTTTCCACCTATTGTCCGGGTTCTACCTTTAAGGCGATTACCGGAGCCATCGCTCTGGATTCCAAGACGATCACAGCGGAAACCACCTTTGAAAAAACAGACAAGTGGCAGAAGGATTCCAGCTGGGGAAAGAATTATGTAACGACGACGCAGTCCTATGCAGAGCCAAGCAATCTGAAAAATGCCTATATCTATTCCGATAATATCTTCTTTGCACAGGTAGCGGATAAGATCGGTGCAGAGACATACACCAGCTATCTCGATAAAATCGGATTCCGCAAGCAGATGGATTTTCCGTTCACAGTTGCGAAGTCCACGTATGGGGATGAGCTGGAGAATGCACAGAAGCTTGCGGCAACCGGCTATGGACAGGGTGATCTGCTGGTATCCCCGCTTCATCTGACGGCCCTGTATACCGCCTATGTCAATGACGGCAGCATCCTGCAGCCATATCTGGTATATGAGGATGGAAAAGCAAAAACCATGGTGAAGAACGCGTACAGCGCAGCTACTGCGAAAACAGTGTTTGAAGACCTGCAGGCTTCCATGTCCGGATATGGGGATAACCCTACCAAAGCAGCCGGGAAAACCGGTACTGCACAGGTGAATCACGGGGAACAGGAAATCGGCTGGCTGAGTGCAGTCAATGATAACATAGCGGTTACCGTTATGATTGATGATACCAAGGATATTGGTGAAAGCCATTATGTCATACCGAAGGTGCAGAGTATTTTAAACGAGGTTAAATAGTACGTGTGAGGTATCCGGTGTTGACCGGATACCTTTTTGGACTTGCAGAAGCTTATGACTACAGCATTGTTTTTTTGCACTACTCTGTTCATTCCTGAAAGAACACGGTATAATACAGAGGTAGACGGAGGTGGAAATATGGCATTTCGCATTGTACACTGTAATATCAATGTAACTGATTTGAATAAAAGCATCGCCTTTTATGAGCAGGCACTGGGACTGCAGGTCGCCAGAAAGCTGGAGGCGGAGGATGGAAGCTTCACGCTTTGTTATTTGCAGGATGATACCGGCAGCTTTCAGATTGAGCTGACCTGGCTCAAAGATCATCCGCAGCCCTATGAGCTGGGCGAGAATGAGAGTCATATCGCTTTTGCAACAGATGATTTTGAGGCAGCGCACAGACTGCATGAGGAGATGGGCTGTATCTGCTTTGAGAACAAAGAGATGGGAATTTATTTTATTCATGATCCGGATGACTACTGGCTGGAGGTTGTTCCGGCATAGGAACTTGTTTGGATATACGTAAACATCTGCATTTTTTTGCAGGTGTTTTTATATGCGGTTATCGATGAATTCCCGGTTGTTTTTCAGTGAATCCCCTGAACAGAGCCGCACGGTGACCGCTCTTTTATTGACACAGACAGGCGATATTTCTTCCTTTCATCATAGAGGTATCCTTTAAAGAAAGAATAAGTTCATAAAG
>OLQS01000824.1_pt1 | contig 20080 bp, 20 predicted proteins | sample 1672291 | NCBI WGS metagenome assembly OLQS01 (sample SAMEA3136668, study PRJEB25190) | human gut metagenome | biome: human gut; feature: human-associated habitat; material: faeces | place: Austria | collected 2013
GGATGGCATAGATTGTTGCAGACATTCACTCGCATTTTCCTGATTGTGCTATTACACTGTCCATCGGTGAACGTTCACGGGAAAGCTATCAGGCTTTGTTCGATGCGGGTGCTGACCGTTATCTGCTCCGTCATGAAACATATGACCCTGTCCATTACCGCAGGCTTCATCCTGATTCGCTTTCTGCCGTTCACAGACGGAAATGCCTTTGGGATCTGAAGGAAATCGGTTATCAGATCGGGACAGGCTTTATGGTTGGCTCTCCATTTCAGACCGCAGAAAATCTGGCTGATGATCTTCTCTTTTTGAAGGAACTCAATCCACAGATGGTCGGGATCGGACCTTTCATTCCTCATCACGATACCCGATTTTCCCATGAGCCACCCGGAACTCTGGAGCTGACGCTCTTTCTTTTGGGCCTGATCCGGCTGATGATTCCGAAAGTACTGCTGCCCGCAACTACGGCTCTTGGAACGATTTCACCCCAGGGACGGGAACTGGGAATCCGGGCAGGAGCAAATGTCGTAATGCCGAATCTTTCCCCAACAGAAGTAAGAAAGAATTATCTCCTGTACGACAACAAGATCTGTACCGGTGAAGAATCTGCTCAGTGCAGGGGCTGCCTTGAACAGAGAATGGCATCCATCGGATACCAGGTTGTTGTGTCCAGAGGAGACTCACGAAACCGATCAATTTAACTCAGTATACTTAAGGAGGCTTTTATGTACGATATCACTTCATCCTGTGCAGATGATTTCATTAATCATGAAGAGATTCTTGATACACTTGCCTATGCAGATCAAAATAAAGAAAATAGTACCCTGATCGATTCTATTATTCAAAAAGCAAAAAAAAGAAAAGGATTGTCACACCGGGAAGCCTCCGTGCTTCTTGCCTGTCCGATCCCGGAAAAAAATGAAGAGATCTTCCGGCTTGCAGAACAGATCAAAAAAGATTTCTATGGAAACCGTATCGTCATGTTTGCGCCGCTCTATCTGTCCAACTACTGTGTCAACGGATGTACTTACTGTCCGTACCATTTAAAGAACAAGCATATCGCAAGAAAGAAACTGACGCAGGAAGAAGTCCGTCAGGAAGTGATCGCGCTCCAGGATCTCGGTCACAAACGTCTGGCGCTGGAGGCCGGGGAAGATCCTGTGAACAATCCGATCGAATATATCCTCGAATGTATTGACACCATCTACAGCATCAAACATAAAAACGGAGAAATCCGCCGTGTCAATGTCAATATTGCGGCAACAACGGTAGAAAATTATCGGAAACTGAAGGCAGCAGGAATTGGAACTTACATTTTATTCCAGGAAACCTATCATAAAAAAAGCTATCTGGAGCTGCATCCGACCGGACCAAAACACGACTATGACTACCATACTACCGCGATGGACCGTGCAATGGAAGCAGGTATTGATGATGTCGGAATCGGTGTGCTGTTCGGTCTTGACAAATACCGCTATGAATTTGCAGGACTTCTGATGCATGCAGAACATCTGGAAGCTGCATACGGTGTGGGTCCTCATACGATCAGTGTGCCGCGCTTATGTCCAGCCGACGATATTGACACAAATGATTTTGACAACGGGATCAACGATGATATTTTTGCAAAACTTGTGGCATGCATCCGCATTGCAGTGCCTTATACCGGCATGATCGTATCTACCCGCGAGAGTCAGAAATCCCGCGAGCGTGTTCTGCACCTTGGAATCTCCCAGATCAGTGGCGGCTCCAAGACAAGTGTAGGCGGATATGCAGAGCCGGAACCTGAAGAAGAAAACTCTGCACAGTTTGACCTCAGTGATACAAGATCACTCGATGATATTGTCAAGTGGCTGATGGAAATGGGATACATCCCAAGCTTCTGTACTGCCTGCTACCGGGAAGGCCGCACCGGCGACCGTTTCATGTCTCTTTGCAAATCCGGTCAGATCCAGAACTGCTGCCAGCCAAATGCACTGATGACACTGAAAGAATATCTGACAGACTATGCTTCTCCTGCGACAAAAGAAGTCGGAGAAAAACTGATTTTAAAAGAACTGGAGCAGATTCCAAATGAGAACGTACGCGCAATCGTTATTGACCATCTACGCGCGATTGAAGAAGAAAATCGGAGAGATTTCCGTTTCTAGCATCTCTCAAACGTACCGCTTTGGTCCCTGATACTTTTTCTTTGTAACACGATACTCTACTTATCATGGAAAGGACTATAACTGACATGAGTTTAAATGCAACCCCTTCCTCTGAACGCCTACATATCGGAATCTTCGGGAAACGAAATGCCGGAAAATCCAGCCTGATCAACGCACTGACCGGTCAGAATCTCGCAATCGTCTCCGACATCAAAGGGACAACAACGGATCCGGTATTAAAATCCATGGAGCTTCTCCCGCTTGGTCCTGTCGTACTCATCGACACTCCGGGACTTGATGACCACGGACCACTCGGAGAGCTGCGCGTTCAGAAGACCTACCAAATGTTAAATAAGACCGATATTGCCATCCTTGTTGTGGATGGCACCATCGGGATGACGGAGGAAGATCTCGCTCTTCTGGAACAGATCCAGAAAAAACAGATTCCCTATGTCATCGCATTCAATAAATGTGATCTTTGCCCGGCTAGCGAATCCCAGATGCCAGATACGACTACAGACACCTCGAAAAACGGATCAGCTATTTCTATCAGTGCTGCCTCCGGATTTCAGATTTCTGCACTCAAAGACCTGCTCGGCGCAATCCAGCCAAGCGAAGAAACAAAACTTCCGATCGTCAGCGATCTGCTCTCCCCCATGGATCTTGTGATTCTCGTGATTCCGATCGATGCCTCTGCACCAAAGGGACGTCTGATCCTTCCACAGCAGCAGACCATCCGGGATATTTTGGATCATCATGGGCGTGTGCTCTGCGTACAGGATACGGAGCTTCGCCAGACATTAGACGAACTGTCTGTCAAACCACGAATGGTCATCACCGACAGTCAGGCTTTTGCTCAGGTAGACCGACAGACGCCAAAAGATATCCCTCTTACTTCCTTTTCAATCCTGTTTGCAAGGCATAAAGGGAATCTTTCCACTGTCGTAAACGGCGCCCACACTTTGGATTCTATTTCTGACGGAGACAAAATACTGATTTCCGAGGGATGCACGCACCATCGGCAATGCGAAGATATCGGCACTGTGAAACTTCCACGCCTGATTCGCAGCTATACAAACTGTGAACCGGAATTTCACTTTACAAGCGGCACAGAATTTCCAGCTGATCTATCCCCATATAAGCTGATCATCCACTGTGGTGGCTGTATGCTCAATGACCGCGAGATGAAATACCGGATTGCCTGTGCCGAAGATCAGAATGTCCCAATCACAAATTACGGGATTGCGATCGCACAGATGAAAGGGATCCTTTTCCGCAGCATTGAATTATTTGATCTCTCTTAGTATTTTATAGTACAACAAACATCTTTTTCATATTTTGTGCAATACAAAAAGAAGAAACATCGTCGCCTCTCCCCAGAGGTTTCGCGGTTTCTTCTTTTTACATATTTGCCTCTTTTTACTTTATGCCACTTTTCTCCCTATGTTTACGGATTGCAAAAAATAGGCCTGCTCGTTCTGTACGGATTACTTCTCTTCGGTATCTCTCCGATTCCCTATCCTTCCATGTGTGCGTCAGATTCTGCGTAATGCTTTTTGAAAATATGTCCTCCCACATATCCTGCCAAGGTCCCGCCTGCTACACCGATGGCTAATGCAAGGATTACTTTTACCGGTGAATTGAACGCAAATGGTGCGATCAATCCCGGAATCGGTGATGCTGTTCCCGGCGCATTACATACAATTCCAAGTAGGGACGCTCCAATACCTGCAATTCCTCCACCAAAGAAATTAGATCCATAAATTGGGATCGGGTGTTTCGTCACAATGTGAGCCTGTGTCAATGGCTCTACCATAACTGCGATCGTACTGCTCTTATCCCCTAATTTGAGCATTTTGAAAATCATTCCGTTTGTAAATGCCCCACCGACACATGCGATACATGCAATTCCCATCGGAAGTCCGGTCAGTCCAAGCATCGCCGTCAACGCCATAGAACTAAGCGGTGAGGTACAGATCATTTTCATCAAGCCTCCGAGCATAAATCCCATCAATACCGGTGACTGATCTGTCGCTGCTGTGATCATAGATCCTATGTGTTCCATCGCTGCATTTACAACTGGATCGGAAATATATGCAATTCCTCTTGCCAGCGGTGCCACACAGAGCGCTCCGACAATCACATCCAGCCCTGTCGGTAAATATTTCTCAAGAAGCGGTGCAACAAATCCAACTACATATCCTGCAATAAATCCCGGTAAAATTCCATATCCTCCCAGCGCTGCCCCCGCAACAACTGCGTATACCGGATTTACTCCCATCATGATCGGCACCATGATCGCTGCTGCAACTCCACCTAAGCTTCCGGCTGTACTTCCTACTTCACCTAGAAAGCTGACTCCCAGTAAGTCACCCGAAATATATCTGTGTACTGCCTCCACAAGAAATGTAGCCACCGCTGCACTTGCCATTCCGGACATCGCCTCTGATCCTTTCGGTGCCTTCATACTAAACAGCGAAAATGCCGCCAGTGTGACTAACAACAACCCTAACCCTGATATTACTGCCATTCTTTTGCCTCCTCTTTCTTTTGCAGTTCCTGTTCCCGGAAAATGCGAACAAAAAAAGACACAGACAAACAAAGCACGCCTATACTTTTGTTCATCTCTGTCCTCGAACCTGAAAGTTTCCTTATGTTTTACTTCAATTATCATTCTTAACTTCCGTATTTCATAAGTTTCTTCTTCGGTACGCATACTCGCGTTCTCCAGAGAGCTCGTCCAAATTCAATCCTTTTGCCTGAGAGCTTTGGTACTCCTTTCCCCTTCGGCGCCACATCGGTTTCCCGTGTAGTCTCTCTCGAATTTATCATCCGACTCTATAAACATATTTACATTCTATATACATGTGATGATACTGTCAATCAATTTTCCCTTCCGCTTCGTCTTTTTGTATATTCTCCATAGTTTTAGCTATCCTATTTTGGTTATTTTACCATATCCTTTTTGTGCTATCCGACGATTTTTTCACTCTCTTTTTACACTTTTGGAATCTGATCCTCTTTTCTATCCTTGGAACGGTTCCTCGTAATCTCTCAACAAATTCTGCTCCCGGTTCTTTATTTTCCTGCTCCTTTTATGCTATACTATAAGTAGTTATGCAAAAAATCTCTCAGGAGGATAGTTTATGAACTTTTTAAGTATATTTGATGTGATTGGCCCTAACATGATCGGTCCTTCCAGTTCACACACGGCCGGCGCCGTATCGATTGCACTTCTCGCAAGAAAAATGTTTCCGGAAGAAGTGAAAAAAGTAACGTTCACCCTTTATGGCTCTTTCGCCAAAACTTACCACGGACATGGAACTGACCGTGCGCTGCTGGGGGGAATTCTCGGTTTTTCTACCGACGATGAACGAATCCGTGATGCGTTTTCCATTGCAACCGAGCGAGGTGTGGAATACGAATATATCATTGATGAGAAAACGATGACGAATCACCCAAACACTGCCGACATTGATCTTATAGGCGTGACCGGGCATACCTTATCGATCCGCGGCGAATCGATCGGAGGGGGCAAGATGAAAATTGTCCGGATCAACCAGATCGATGTAGAGTTCACGGGAGAATACAGCACCCTCATCGTCAGTCAGACAGACAAACCTGGCGTAGTAGCCCACATTACCCAGTGTCTGAGCGAAGAAAATGTAAATATCGCATTTATGCGTCTCTTCCGCGAGGATAAAGGCGCCAATGCATTTACCGTTGTAGAATCCGATGAGACGATTCCATCGTCTGTATTAGAGAAAATCAAAACACATGAGCATGTATCTGATCTGATGCTCATTCAGATGTAGGAGGAGACATTATGGATTTTTATTCAGGACAAGATTTATTAGATTTATGTCAAAAAGAAAAGATATCAATCTCTTCTGCCATGAAGCAGCGCGAGATTACTATGGGCAGTCTCTCTGCCGAAGAAATTCAGGCAAAACTGGAGACGGTGCTTGCCATCATGAAAGATTCCGTTCATAAGCCTTTAAAAGAACCAGTCCGCTCCATCGGCGGTCTCCTCGGCGGAGAAGCGAAGAAAGTAGCAGATCATTCCTCCTCCCCAAACAGTGTATGTGGTTCTATGCTATCAAAAGCAATTGCTTACAGTATGGCTGTTCTTGAAGTCAATGCTTCCATGGGACTGATCGTTGCAGCACCAACTGCCGGTTCTTCAGGCGTGTTGCCAGGTGTCCTGCTCGCTCTGGAAGAAGTACATGCCCTTCCGGATAACAGCATTTACGACGGTCTTCTAAATGCAAGCGCGATTGGTTATATCTTAATGCGAAATGCCTCTGTCTCCGGTGCGGAAGCCGGATGTCAGGCAGAAGTAGGCGCGGCCTCTGCAATGGCTGCCAGCGCTGTCGTTGAAATCATGGGGGGAACTCCTGAGATGTGTCTTCACGCTGCAAGCTTTGCACTTTCCAATCTACTCGGACTCGTCTGCGACCCAATTGCAGGTCTTGTAGAATCCCCATGCCAAAGCCGGAATGCGATCGGTGTCGCAAATGCGATCACCTGTGCAGAGCTCGCATTAAGTGGTGTGAAACATCCGATTCCATTTGACGAAATGGCAGAAGCTATGCACCGTGTCGGGCAAAGCCTTCCATTCGAACTGCGGGAAACAGCTATGGGCGGATGCGCCGGAACTCCAACCGGATGTGCGCTTGGATGCAGTATTTGCGGAAAATAGAACTAGATTTTCTGAAAAAGGCAGTTACAAAATGATTTTTTCCATTTTGTAACTGCCTCTTCTATTACAGACGCCTTATATATTCTTATCTTTTTCTATTCCTTCTGAAGACTATCCTTTTTTCTTCGACTCCTCCTGCTCAAGCGGACCTATACTCCTTGCACTTACAATCGAAGAAAATACGATCTGTGTCTGTGTCTTTCCATATTTCTGAAGCGTTCCAACAAACCGATCTAATTCCATGGTACTTGGGAACAGTACTTTGATCAACATAGAGTAGGCTCCTGTAATATGATTGCACTCTGCCACATTCCGAACCCCCCGGATAAATTTGCAAAATCCATCCTTTTGTTCCGGTTTTAACTCCATATTGATAAATGCAGTAATATGGTATCCCATCTTCACCGGATCTGCGATCATTGTATATCCACAGATGACATTCTCCCGCTCCAATCGCTCTACCCGCGCTGAAACTGCAGGAATAGACAAGTGTACTTCCTGTGCGATTGCCTTCAGTGGTATTCTCGCATTCTTCTGCAGCATATTCATGATCTCTCTGTCTATCTGATCCATCATCCTTCCTCCTTCCTGCCATTATAGAGAACTTCTCAAAGAATTACAATCCTTTCTACTAATTTTGCCAAAAACTTTCCCCTAAATCTTTCTTAAAAAAATAAAGTTTTTATCGTTTCATATTAACATTTCTAACTACTTATACTTTATTTTTTCTTTCTTTTCACACTTTTTCTCTTCTCCTTTTCTCCTTTCTCTGCCCGTGTTATATATAAGTCAGAAGAAATTTGTCTGTAAGTATATGTTACCAGCAGACAGCATTTTGAAAGAGATTACGGAGGAAAGAAACTATGAAAACAAGATTAGAAGCTGATTCTATAGGTATTTTAGAAGTCCCTGCTGATGCGTATTATGGAGTACAGTCCCTTCGCGCCAAGCACAATTTTCCCATTACAAGCAGACCACTCCATCCGGAGTTTATCAAAAACATCGTCATTTTAAAGAAGGCTGCCGCACTTACAAATGAAAATGCGGGCGAACTTTCCAGCGAAGTGTCCGAAGCGATCTGCACTGCCTGCAACGAAATTTTAGAGGGGAAACTTTTTGATCAGTTCATCGTAGATGCCATTCAGGGTGGTGCCGGAACTTCTGCAAATATGAATGCTAACGAAGTTATTGCTAATCGTGCTGACGAATTACTTGGCGGAACAAAAGGTTCCTATCAGCATGTACATCCTAATGACCACGTCAATATGGCTCAGTCTACAAATGATATCATTCCAAGCGCCGGAAAACTAACCGTATTAAAACTGCTTGTTCCTCTTTTCAGAGAACTGGAACGGCTTTTGAATGCACTGTTAGAGAAATCAAAACAATTTGACCACATTTTAAAAATGGGACGTACACAGCTTCAGGATGCTGTGCCGATGCGACTCGGTCAGTCTTTCCATGCTTATGCTTCCGTGATCCAAAGAGATATCCATCGTCTGGAAAACGCTCAGAAAGAAATGTACCGCCTGAATATGGGGGGAACTGCCATTGGAACTGCAATCAACGTCAGCCACTCCTATTTACAGCATATCTGCCCGAAAATTGCAGAACTGACTGGACTTCCGTTCGCATCCGCAGATGACTTGTTTGATGCGACACAGAATCTGGACGGATTTGTGACGGTCTCTTCCTCTTTAAAAACTTGTGCCGTCAACTTATCCAAACTTTGTAATGACCTTCGCCTTCTGAGCAGTGGTCCACGCACTGGTTTTGCCGAAATCACGCTCCCGCCAAAACAGAACGGTTCCTCGATTATGCCTGGAAAGATCAATCCAGTCATTCCGGAAGTCGTATCTCAGGTCGCATTTAACATTATCGGTAATGACTGCACGATCACGATGGCTGCGGAAGCGGGACAGTTAGAATTAAATGCCTTCGAACCGGTCGTCTTCTATAATTTATTTGAATCGATTGAAACCTTGACATCAGCAGTACAGACTCTGACAGATAACTGTATCCTTGGAATTACCGCAAATGAGAAGCACTGCGAAGAATTAGTCGATGCAAGTGTTGGAATCTCCACTGCATTATGCCCAACGATCGGTTACAAACCTTCTTCTGAGATTGCGAAAGAATCTTTAAAGACTGGAATTCCGGTTCGCAAACTCGTCATCGAAAAAGGGCTTCTATGCCCAAGTGAAGCAGATGTGCTGCTTAATCCATTTACGATGACCGAACCACAATAATCTTTGCACTCTAGAAAAATATGACACAAAATTATAAGAAGGATTTGGCAAAATTCCAAATCCTTCTTATGTTACATTCTTATATGAAAAAGAATGGAGATATTCCCCGCCAGATGAATCATCTCAATTTACAGCTGAATCTGTGCAAATACTTCCCCGATTGGCCTGCGGATACAAAGATCTGCCTCCACAGTTCTCGCTGTCTCACTTTTATTAATGACCACAAGATATTTTCCACGGAAATAATCAATAAATCCAGCTGCCGGATAAACAACAAGGGATGTTCCCCCGATGATCAGCATATCTGCCTCGCTGATCGCCCGGATCGCACGCCGGATCACACTGCTGTCCAAGCCCTCCTCATACAGAACAACATCCGGCTTAATGATTCCTCCACAGATACATCTCGGAATTCCTTCTGCTTCCTTCACGGTGGCTGCGTCATAGAACTTTCCACATTTCTGACAGTAATTTCTATGAATGCTTCCATGCAGTTCCAGCACCTGTTCACTCCCCGCTTTCTGGTGCAAACCATCGATATTCTGCGTGATCACCGCAGTCAGTTTCCCCACATGCTCCAACTGTGCCAGCTTTTCGTGGGCTGGATTCGGCTTCGCCTCCAGAAACATCATTTTCTCCTTATAAAATTCATAAAATGCCTCCGGATTGCGCACAAAGAAACTATGGCTCACAACCTGCTCCGGGGTATACTTATAATTTTGCTGATACAGCCCGTCTGCACTTCGGAAATCAGGAATCCCACTCTCCGTAGATACCCCTGCGCCGCCGAAAAATACAATTTTTTGACTTTCATCGATCATCTGCTGTAACCGCTCTATCTCGCGTCTGCTTTCCTCTTCCACGAGCATTCCTCCTATTCCTTTTTCTCTCCCTGCTCAATCGGATATTCTCTAAAAAATTCCGACAATTTATCCAGTGTCTTTAAAAGCACCGGCAGTTCCTCTTCCCCGAGACAATTGATCACTGCCTCTGTCATCTTCCGGTGGAATTCCTGATGGTGATAAAATGCCCGCTCTCCCTTTTTGGTCAGACGGATATGAACGACACGCCTATCCTGCTCACTCCGCTCTCTGACCGCATATTTCTTATTCACAAGACTGTTCATCGATGTCGTAAGTGATCCTGCGGTAATATTCAGTTTTTTTGCAATCACAGACATCGTACTTCCTTCCCCCAGCCCGATTGCTTCGATGATATGCATGTCATTGTTACTGATATCTTTGTATTCTTCTGTGATGATCGCCTTTTCTTCCAGCTCCCATATTTCATTAAACAAATGAACGAGAACATGATTGATTGTTTCATATGTATTCACTGTCTCCGGCTCCTTTACCAACATCTTGTTTTTGTCTGCTGCCGACATTCTTATGTTGATATTATACACACGGATTCATCAAAGAAGCAATGACTTCTTTCACGGTTTCTATTTTTTGTGCCCGGTAAGCATATGCTCCACAAAACAGCAGCGCATGTTCAATATCGCCCTTTGCCGCCGCGATCAGCGCATCCGTAATACAATAAGGAATCTCCTGCGGTCTGCAATTTTTAATACATCCATGACACGGACTGTGAGGGATCTGCTCCCCCGCTATCACTTTCTTCATAAACGAGTTTAAAATCGCACGTCCCGGCATTCCCACCGGACTTTTCACAATAACGATATCCTCTTCTGTTGCATTTAAATATGCTTCTTTATATCGTTGATCGGCATCACATTCTTTTGTTGTCACAAATCTTGTCGCCACCTGTACACCATCCATACCAAGTGAAAGTGCCCGATTTACATCACTGTGATTCTCAATTCCACCTGCCAAAAACAGAGGAATCTTCTTTCCATAGCGCTCTTCGTATTCTCGGACAACATTCTTGATCTTTTTGATTTCCCCGGCATAAGTTTCTACATCATAATATGCAATCTGTTCCTTTGTAAATCCGAGATGCCCTCCGGCAGACGGTCCTTCGATCACAAGCACATCTGCCGTTCGCTGATATTTCTTATCCCAATATTTCAGAATGACTTTCGCTGATTTTTCCGTAGAGACAATCGGTGCAATCTGTACGCTGCTCCCTGCCACATATTTCGGAAGTTCTGTCGGAAGGCCTGCACCCGAAATGATCAGATCTGTTCCGGCGCAGACAGCCTCCCGGACATAGTCTTCATAATGGCGCATCGCTACCATGATGTTAAATCCAATAATCCCATCCGGCGAGATTGCCCTTGCTTTCTCCATCTCTTTTCCAATTGCACGCAAATTTGCCTTTCTTGCATCTGTGTCAAAATCGGGCTCCTGATACCCTATCTGCGCTGCTGAAATGATACCAACCGCACCTTCTTTTGCCACGCTCCCGGCCAGTCTTCCAAGACTGATCCCGACTCCCATTCCTCCCTGGATGATCGGGACTTTTAACTGCTTTTCCCCAACTCGTAATCCTTTTTCTTCTAACTTCATACCTGATACCTATCTCTTTGCTTACTCATTTTCGATGTGTATTTCTCTTACAGTCTCCGGAATCTCTGATATCTTCTTTCTGTGCGCTCTGACTCTTCCATTCCCTGATACGTTTTCAAAAATCTTCTGATATGCTCTCGAAGTTTCTCTGTCACCGGGGCAAATGTCTCACTTGTGAATGCTTCCGGTTCTGCAAAAACCTGTTCTACAATTCCTGCCTCATACAAATCTTTTGCAGTCAGTCTCATAACTTCCGCGGCTTCTTTTGCCCGCTTACTGTCTTTCCACAAAATTGATGCAAACCCTTCCGGTGATAAGATCGAGTAGATTGAATTTTCCAGCATCCACACCTCATCTGCTGTCGCCAGTGCAAGTGCACCGCCGCTTCCACCCTCCCCGATGATCACAGAGAGGATTGGAACTTTGAGCGCAGACATCTCATAAATATTTCTTGCAATTGCCTCTCCCTGTCCTCGCTCTTCTGCCTCCAGACCGCAAAATGCCCCCGGTGTATCGACAAAACAGAGAACCGGACGATGAAATTTTTCCGCCTGCTTCATCAGGCGCAATGCCTTTCGATACCCCTCCGGTGACGGCATTCCAAAATTCCTCGCAATATTTTCTTTTGTCGTTGTCCCTTTTTCCTGTGCGATGACCGTGACTGGTTCCCCACAGAACTGTGCAATCCCGCCGACAACCGCCTTGTCGTCTCCAAAAAGACGGTCTCCATGCAGTTCCACAAAATCATCAAACAACTCCCTGATGTAGTCAGATCCAACCGGGCGATCTTTTTTTCTGGAAACCTGTACACGCTCCCACGGTGTCATTTCCCGTATCTGACACAGTTTCTCCTCTTCTTTCTCGCTTTGCTTTTTGTTCTGCATCTCCTCTTCTTTAGTCTGCGCAGTACGATCTGGTTGGCCCGGATGTAATTTCAAGATTTTTCCCAAGGTTTCCCGCAGCTTTTCCCGCTCTACAATCTGATCAATGAAGCCATGCTCTAAAAGAAACTCGGCCCGCTGAAAGCCCTTCGGAAGTTTCTGTCCGATCGTCTGTTCAATGACACGAGGACCCGCAAAACCGATCAGCGCATTTGGCTCTGCTAAAATCAAATCCCCAAGCATCGCAAAGCTTGCGGTTACGCCTCCGGTCGTCGGATCGGTAAGCACCGAGATATACAGATGTCCCGCATCACTGTGACGTTTTAATGCCGCTGCCGTCTTTGCCATCTGCATTAAAGAAAAAATCCCTTCCTGCATTCTCGCCCCACCGGAGCAGGCAAAGAGAATAACCGGAAGTTTCTCTTTTGTCGCACGCTCTACTGCCCCCGCGATCTTTTCGCCGACAGCCTCCCCCATACTTGCCATGAGAAATCTTCCGTCACAGACTCCAAGTACAACTTTCCTTCCTTCAATCTCTGCCTTTCCGATCACAACTGCCTCATCAAGTCCGGTCTTCTCCCGCACATTCTGTAATTTTTCTTCATACCCCGGATATCCCATGGGATTTCCATCTAAAATTACTTCCTCCCACACTTCAAAACTATCCGGATCTACGATTGTCTCAATTCTTCTCCATGCATCCATACGAAAGTACGCATGACACTTTGGACAGATATAATATTCTCTTCTGACATCCTCCGCGATGATTGCAGCTTTACAGTTATTACATTTTCGCAAAAGCCCTTCCGGTACTTCCGGCTTTCTTCCTTCCGTCAGGGAAATATAATTCTTTCCACCGGTTTTCTTAAACATATTTTTCAGCTTCATGTCTTTTCACTCCTACCTCTGCCATTTAGAGATAAATTCAATATCAATCTTTCCGGATTGATAATCCGGATGATTCATAATTTCATACTGATAATCAATATTCGTGTCAATTCCTTCGATGATCACTTCGCCAAGCGCAGTACGCATTTTGCTGATCGCCTGTTCTCTTGTATCTGCATGTACGATCAGCTTCGCCAGCATAGAATCATAATATGCCGGAACTGTATATCCGCTGTAAATCGCCGTGTCAATCCGCACGCCCTTTCCGCCCGGCAGATAAAGATCTGTGATCGTACCCGGAGATGGGCGGAAATTTTTGTCCGGATTTTCCGCATTGATCCTGCACTCAATCGCATGCCCGGAAAGCTTGATGTCCTCCTGCCGGTAAGATAGAGGCAGTCCGGATGCAATCCGTATCTGTTCCTGGATCAGATCGATTCCGGTCACCCACTCTGTCACTGGGTGCTCCACCTGAATCCGCGTATTCATCTCCATAAAATAGAACTGACCATCTCTTTCCAGAAGAAATTCAATGGTTCCTGCATTGGTATAGCCTGCCGCCTTTGCCGCCTGCACTGCCGCCTGTCCCATTCTACTGCGAAGTTCCTCATCAATCACCGCAGACGGTGACTCCTCAATCATCTTCTGATGATTTCTCTGAATCGAACAGTCACGCTCTCCCAAATGGATTGCGTTCCCGTAACAATCTGCCAGAATCTGAAATTCAATATGACGTGGATTTCTCACAAATCGCTCAAGATACATCGTTCCATCTCCGAATGCCATCTGTGCTTCTTTCTGAGCCATCTGAAAGCTTGCCGCAAATGTCTCGCGGGTTTCTGCCACACGCATTCCCTTGCCGCCGCCTCCAAGCGCCGCCTTGATCATTACCGGATAACCGATCTCCTCTGCAATTTCAGCGCCATGTGAAACGTCTCTTACTGCTTCCTTACTTCCCGGAATGACCGGAACACCCGCTTCTATCATTGTTCTCCGAGCCTGTGCTTTATTCCCCATCTTTTGAATCACTTCAGAGGAAGGACCGATAAACGTAATGTTGCATTTCTCACACAGTTCCACAAATTTACTGTTCTCCGATAAAAATCCAAATCCTGGATGAATGGCATCTGCCCCGGATACTAAGGTGGCACTGATGATCTGCTCCATATTCAGATAGCTTTCCGAAGATGGCGCCGGTCCGATACAGATTGCTTCATCTGCAAGCTGTGTATGAAGCGCCTCCTCATCTGCCTGCGAATACACTGCAACTGTCTCAATTCCCATCTCCCTACATGCCCTTATAATACGCACCGCGATTTCTCCGCGGTTCGCGACTAATACTTTCTTTATCATAGTTCCACCCTTTTTCCTATCCTACCATAAACGTCAGCTCTGCAGTCGCTGCGATTTTCCCATTCACACTTGCGACTGCCTCACCAATTCCAAGCGGTCCTTTCTGTCTGATGATTTTTGTTTTCAGCTTCAATTGATCTCCCGGAATCACTTTCTCACGAAAGCGACATTTCTGGATTCCTCCGAAATAAGCTGTTTTGCCTTGATTTTCCTCCATGCTCAAAATGGCTACAGCTCCGACCTGCGCCAGTGCCTCCACGATCAATACTCCTGGCATCACCGGTTCTTGCGGGAAATGTCCTTTAAAAAATTCCTCCCGATAACTCACACATTTATATCCGACCGCATATTTCCCCGGCTCATAATCTTCTATATAATCAATCAGAAGAAATGGATGGCGATGTGGAATAATCGCTTCTATTTCCTTTACATTCAATCGTTTCATCTCTCTACTTCCCTTCTACAATTCGAAACAACGGTTGTCCGTAAGAAACCACCTCTCCATTTGCCACATAGATTTCTGCCACAGTACCTGCAAAATCGCTTTCAATGTCATTCATCAGCTTCATCGCCTCCACGATTGCAAGCATCTGCCCTTTCTGAACAATATCGCCCACTTTCACATAAGGCGCTTCTCCCTCTGCCGGAGCTTCATAAAATGTTCCGACAAGCGGTGAGGTCACAATCGTTCCTTCTGGTTCCTCCTGAACTCCCTCGCAGTTCTGTGCCAGATTTTCTTGCTTCTTTTCTTTCTGCGAAGCCAATCTGCTTGCCTCTTCCTCTACCATTTTCTTCCCGGAAGTTGCATTTCCAGAGAAACTGATCTGACTTTCCATATCTCCTTCTGCAGTTATACCGGTATGGCATCCAGTCCTTCTTTCTCCTTTTCTAAGAGAGATCTTCACTCCCTTTTCTTCATACTTAAACTGTGTCAGTTCGGATGCAGACACCGCCTGAATCAGCTGTATTAACTGTTCTGTTTCCATTTCTTGTACCTCTTTTCCCAATGACTTTCTGAAAGCGAATCCAATCGTACTAATGATACTTTCTGATCAGAAGTGTTGCATTATGTCCGCCAAATCCAAGTGAGTTACTCATCGCACAGCACACTTCCTGTCTGACAGGCGCACCGAGCACATAATCAAGTGTGCACTCTTGATCTGCCTCCGTAGTTCCCACAGTCTGATGGATAAACCCTTCTTCTATGGATTTGACACAAGTAATAAATTCCACAGCGCCTGCTGCTCCGAGCAGATGACCGATCATCGATTTTGTAGAATTGATCTTAAGTTTATGTGCTGCCTCTCCAAATGCAGCGATCACTGCCCTTGTTTCAAACAAGTCATTGTGGTGGGTGCTTGTTCCATGTGCATTGATATAATCCACCTCTTCCGGCGCAATTCCTGCCTCCTCCATCGCAAGCTGCATTGCCTTTTGGGCGCCGCTTCCATCTTCCGCCGGAGAAGTGATATGAAATGCATCGGCAGTACAGCCATATCCGATGACCTCTGCGTAGATTCTCGCTCCTCTTGCCTTTGCGTGTTCTAATTCTTCAAGCACAACAATGCCCGCCCCTTCTCCGAGCACAAATCCGCTCCGTTCCTTGTCAAACGGGATGGAGGCACGAAGTGGATCTTCTGTTGTTGTCAATGCAGTCAAGGCCGTAAACCCTGCAACTCCGGTCGGACAGATGCAGCTCTCACTTCCACCTGCAAACATCACATCTGCATCGCCATACTGGATTGCCCGGAACGCATCTCCAATCGAATTGGTTCCAGATGCACAGGCTGTAACAACACTTGTACATTTTCCCTTGGCTCCAGTGTGAATCGACACGTTTCCTGCTGCCATATTAGAGATCATCAATGGCACCATGAGCGGATTGACTCTTGCCGGCCCTTTTTCCAGTATCTTTTCATACTCTTTCTCGACTGTGGCAAGACTTCCGATCCCAGATCCTACGATAACTCCTACCCGATACGGATCCTCTTTTTCCATCTCAAGTCCGGCATCGGCACAGGCCTCTTTTGCCGCCGCCACTGCATACTGGGAAAATAATTCCATTCGTTTTGCTGCTTTAAAATCCATATGTTCTTTTGCGGAAAACCCTTTCACTTCCGCCGCAATCTTTACTTTATACTCAGCTGTATCAAACTTTGTGATCGGCCCGATCCCGACTTTCCCCTCTTTGATTCCATTCCAGAATGTTTCCACATTATTGCCGATCGGAGTCACTGCTCCTAATCCTGTCACAACTACTCTTCTTTTCATGTCGTTCTCCCTCATTTTCTACATTGCCATTCCGCCGTCCACACAGAGTACCTGCCCGGTAATATATGCCGCTTCTTCTGTAGCAAGAAATACTGCCGCATGTGCAATATCTTCCACTGTCCCGAAATGCCCCATCGGAATCTGTGTCACCACCGTTTCTCTTACGCGATCGGAAAGTTTTTCTGTCATATCTGTTGCAATAAATCCAGGTGCAATTGCATTCACTGTAATATTTTTTGCCGCCAGCTCCCGCGCTGCCGCTTTTGTCAGCCCAATCACGCCTGCTTTTGACGCAGAATAATTTGTCTGCCCTGCATTTCCCATTACACCGGAAACAGAGGACAGATTGATAATCCTTCCACTTCTCTGCCGGATCATCTGTCTTGCCGCAAATCTCATACAGTGAAAGCTTCCTTTCAGATTTGTATCCACCACACTGTCAAAATCATCCTCAGACAGCTTCATCAACAATCCATCTTTCGTAATTCCCGCATTATTTACAAGAATATCCAGCCTTCCAAACTGTTCGATCACCTTTTTGAAAAATGCTTCGCATGCCTGAAAGTCAGATACATCGCACTGCATGATGGCTGCTTCATTTCCTTCTTCTTCGATACACTTCTGTACTTCCTGCGCTCGCTCTTCCGATCCGTTATAGTTGATCACAACCATTGCTCCTTTTCGGGCAAGTTCCAGAGCGATTGCACGTCCAATCCCACGAGAAGCTCCAGTCACAACCGCAACTTTTCCCGCAAAAATTTCTTTCTGTCTATTTCTTTCCTGATTTTGTTCTTCTTTTCTATCCATCTTTTTTCGTACCAGAGAATGCTATCCTCTCTGCTTCCTTTCTGTCAGATTCTGCCAGGCGCTTTCCTTCCCATTAAAGTTCTCCACATAGATTTACTGCCGAAGCTACTTTATCCACATCTTCAATACAACTAATGTTCATAACCGTGACCGTTCGATTGATCTTCTTTAAAAAGCCTGCCAGTGTCTTTCCCGGACCAATCTCTATAAATGTATCTACACCATCTTCGATCATCCGCTCCATACTCTGCTGCCATCTGACAGAGGCCGCCACTTGCTCCTTCAGCAGTTCTTTTGTCTTACAAATATCTGTGATCGGTTCTGCTGTCACATTTGTCACATATGGAAGTTCCAGCTCATGGAAGTGGATCTGGTCAAGCACCTCGGACAGTTTTTCTCCTGTCTCTTTTAACATCGGCGAATGAAATGGACCACTCACATTTAGCGGAAGTACTCTCTTGGCACCACACTCCAATAGCTTTTCTTTTGCCGCATCCACACTGTCCGTTTCCCCGGTGATCACCACTTGTCCCGGGCAATTATAGTTTGCGACCGTCACTCCCTTGATCTCCTCTGTTACTTTCTCGATCTGCTCTGCAGAAAGTCCTAGAACTGCTGCCATTGCACCAACTCCCGTCGGCACTGCCTCTTCCATAAGTACTCCTCTTTTTCGTACTGCCCAGACTGCGTCCAGATCAGACATTCCGCCTGCTACTGCAATAGCACAGTATTCCCCTAGACTTAAACCCGCCGTTACATCTGCACGAACACCCTTTTCTTCCAAGGTCCTTGCCATCGCAAGACAAGTGGTCACAAGTGCTGCCTGTGTGTAAGCTGTCTGGTCTAATTTATCATTCTCATCAAAACAAAGAGTTCTGATGTCTATTTCCATTTCTTCTTTTAGCCTCTTAGATGCAGCAGCATAAATTTCTGCTGCCCTCTGGCTTTGTTCATAAAAATCTTTTCCCATACCAGTCTTCTGTGCACCCTGTCCCGGGAAAATAAATGCTATTTTACTCATAAAGCTTCGCCCCTTTCAGACACGCTTCCGCCTCGCTCATCAGTTTTTGAATCAATTCCCGACAGCTGAATTCCTCTTTGACAAGACCTGCACTTAATCCTGCCATCAGACTGCCATTGACTACATCACCTTCCACGACTGCCTTTCTCAGCGCTCCAAGCGTAAGCTTTTCCAATTCTTCAAAAGAAGCTCCTTCTTTTTCCAGCTGAAGGTATTCTTTTGTCATCTGATTTCTCAGTACACGGATTGGATGTCCGGTACTTCTTCCTGTTACTTTTGAATCAATATCTTTCGCTTTGATAATACATTTCTTATAATTCTCGTGCACCACCGACTCCTTTGTCACGACAAAGTGTGTGCCAACCTGCACTGCGGATGCCCCCAGCATCAAGGATGCTGCAACCCCGCGCCCATCTGCAATTCCTCCCGCTGCAATGACTGGGATGGATACTGCATCGGCAATCTGAGGAACGAGAACCATCGTCGTGTTTTCTCCGATATGTCCCCCCGCCTCAGAACCTTCTGCCACAACCGCATCTGCGCCGCACCGTTCCATTCTCTTTGCCAACGCGACGGATGCCACAACTGGAATAACTTTGATGCCCGCATCCTTCCACAGTTTCATATATTTTTCCGGATTTCCTGCGCCGGTCGTCACAACCTTCACACCTTCTTCCGCCACGACTTTCGCTACTTCATCGGCATATGGACTCATCAGCATAATGTTGACTCCAAACGGCTTCTCTGTTCGCTCTTTCACCTTCTGGATCTGCTCCCGCACCCATTCTCCCGGCGCGCTCGCTGCTCCGATCAATCCCAGACCTCCGGCTTCGGATACAGCGGCTGCAAGATGATGCTCTGCAACCCATGCCATTCCTCCCTGAAGAATCGGATATTCAATTTCAAGTAGTTTTGTCACATCTGTTCTCATACGGACACCTTTCCTTTTCCTGTCTTTTTTATTTCTCTAAGTATGCAACAACTGCTCCGATTGTTGTCAGCTGTTCTAAATCCTCTGTCGGAATCTCTCTTCCAAATTCTTCCTCAAAAGCCATAACCATCTCAAATAAGTCAAGGGAATCTGCTCCCAGATCTTCCTTAAAAGATGACTCTGCAGTCAATGTACTTACATCTGCTCCTAATGAATCTGCTACAATTTCTTTTACCTTTTCTAACATAGTGAATATTCTCCTTTTTCTCTTACATGCAGATGGTCTGCATGCGTTTTTCATTTTTTCATTTTATTTGTAATCCGGCAGAAACATCTTTCATTTCTCCGGGAATTACCCTTTT